>JACCDI010254853.1_pt1 | contig 17420 bp, 16 predicted proteins | sample 7442791 | NCBI WGS metagenome assembly JACCDI01 (sample SAMN15323434, study PRJNA562643) | freshwater metagenome | isolation source: river surface water | place: USA:Blue River Watershed | collected 2017-08-15 | reverse complement strand
TTTCGCTATTACTATTCATGCTCATTGAAGAAGTTTAGGCGATGCGTCAAGTAAAAGGTAGGACTCAACAATTAGTGGGTGAGCGTGACCTTTGATAAACCTGCCGGCGAATCAGGGTCTAAGCCAGCACCTCGGGCAATTGCCAGGGTCAGTAATTGAAGCGAGATGGCATCGACTATTGAAGCAGTCGCTGCATCAGAGCATTGAGATCCTGGTATCACTAAATCTTCAGCGGCAACAAGCCCTCCCTGGCCTAACCAGATTATTCGCTTCGTAATAGGTCTAATCTTTTGAATTGCTTCCAAGAGCGGTTCTTGCGGCATATGCGCTGGAGCAAGAATTAACACCTGAGAATCTTGCGTGAGCGCAGATATAGGTCCGTGGAGGTAATCGGCAATTGACCAGCTCTGCACCGGAACCTTCGAAGTTTCTTGTAATTTGAGCGCAGCTTCCTTTGCATTTGGAAAGCTAAAACCTCGACCCAAGATCACGATCTGCTTGGTCAAATCAATGGAGCGAGCGATACTCTGGAAATCCGAGATTGTGCTGAGCAGACGTGCGGATTCACCCGCCAGTTCTCCAATAGCAAGAGGTTTACCAGCCCAGTTCTGCACCAAGATATATGAAGCGAGAAGTTGGGCTGAATAGGATTTGGTCGCTGCAACCGCAATCTCTTCGCCAGCCAAGAGATGAATTGCAAAATCAGCAATTTTCTCTAGGGGTGAGTCGGTAGCGTTGACCATCGTCAAGAGTGTCGCTCCGCCAGCCTTTGCTGCCTGTGCAAATTGGACGAGATCTGGAGATTGACCACTCTGACTGATAGCAATTACCAGCGTGCCTGAAACTTTAAGCTCGGCCCCGTAGACAGAGACAGCAGAGGGTGAGGTGAGACCGACGGGTAAACCTAACTGCGTCTCGATCAAATATTTTAAGAAGAAGGCCGCATTATCTGAAGTGCCACGAGCAAGAATCAAAATCGTATGAATTTTACGCTCAGAAAGCAGGTTTTTTAGCCGCGCAAATTGTTCTCCATTGGCGAGAAGGCGCTCATACACTTGTGGGGTCTCAAAGATTTCTCGCTCCATGATTTCGCCGATTCGCTTCACAACATCATCTTCTCACAGAAAAATTTTTGCGTCACCCAGCAGAGAAATAGGTGGTCTTTTCTGGTTTCGGAAGCAGGTAAACTCTCCCCGTACTTGGAGACGTCGCATAGCCCGGTCGAGTGCGCCTCACTGCTAATGAGGTAGGGAACCAAAATTCCCTCGGAGGTTCAAATCCTCTCGTCTCCGCTCTTAAGACGAAGTAAATGTCTCTCATGCTAGATATTTTTTTGCTAGTCATCGCCTTTCCAATATGAGATGATTTTCAGATGGCGACGGCAGCAAAAAAGCATAAACATGTTCTGTTGCGGGAAAAGTTACAGGCCAAGTTTTCTCGATTAAAGCCTCATTCACAGATTCCATCTGCTCGAGAGCTAGCTGTAACATACGATGTCTCAGTTATGACGGTGAGACAGTCATTGGCAGCGCTGCAAGCCGATGGATTTATCTACACAATTCCAGGATCAGGAACCTATGTAGCTGGTGAGAAGCTCTCCAAGAAACTGGTCTTTGTCTCTTTTTCTGAAGAAATTAAAGAGAAGGGGATGAAGCCATCCTCTCAGGTTCTCAAAGCCGAGAAAGTTCAAATTAACGATAAAAAGTTAGCTGATATTTTGCAGATTGATCAAGGAGAATACGCCTATCGCATCAAAAGAGTTCGGCTAGCCGACGGCATACCGCTTTCGGTGGAGGATACTCACATTCCTTGCGACAACGCTCCGGGTCTTTTGGATCAAAATCTCAAAGGTTCTTTGTATGAAGTATTTAAAGAGGTTTATGAACGACCTGTGATTCGGGCCGATTCAACAATTTCCCCCATACTTCTTGATAAAGAGCTCGCGATATCACTGAAGGCGCCTGCAAATACTCCCTCTTTGATGTTCACTCTCACCGCTTTTGATATGCGTGGGAGAACCATGGAGCACTGTATTTCTGTGAAACGCGGAGATAAATATGATTTTCGTTTCAGTATTGAAGCGTAATTAAATTACTTTAACGAAGCTCTTTGTCATCAAATAAGGATTTGTAATCGCCGTGCCTATGCAGACCGCCCATGCCCCTGCATTGAATGCATTTATCAAGTGCTCCGGCCGGCTAAACCCACCTTCTGCAATCACAGGAATCTTCACCTTTTGAGAAATTTGACTGATGAGATCAATATTGGGAAGTTCAGGAGCAGGTGCATCGGTATATCCAGATAGCGTTGTTGCGACCGCTTCGCATCCAAGTTTCTCCGCGGCGACAGCGGCCTCAACAGTATCTACATCAGCCAAAATAGGAATATTAGTTTTCCTGCGGAGCTCTTCCATAAATTGCTGAAATGTGACTCCACCTGGCCTCAGTCTTCCGGTCGCATCCAAGGCTACGATATTTGCGCCAGCTTCCTCTAGGCGTAGCACATCATCGATTTCAGGAGTAATGTGAATTGGGGTTTCGATGGTCGAGCGTTTAATTAATCCAATGATTGGCACGGAGACAGCATCAGCAACCGCCTTTACATTGGCAATCCCCTGGACTCTAATTCCAACCGCTCCTGCCAAGAGAACTGTCTCAGCTTGAGCTGCGATAAATTCAGGTTTATCTATCGGGGTTCCTTCAGGCACCTGGCAAGAGACAATCAAGCCCTTGTGTAAAGGTGCAAAAAGCTCAATCTTTCTCTCCATCGATATCAAAATGTTACCTGTTTATCTCTCTCTGCCTATTGACTTATTCAGAGCATACTATAGTTTTGCCAAGTGGTCTAGAACAATTTTTAGCCATATTAGACCAACAGGGTTTGAATCTCAAAAGGAATCACATTCTGCTTGGACCGTGCATTATCTAAAGGAGTTAATTGATGAAGGGAACCTTCAAGAAGCTTGGAGTGGCGACAATCGCAGCTGCTGTTGCGCTGACCGCGTTCTCAGCGCCAGCTCAGGGTGCAGATGCCAAGTCAACTCTAACCTTTGCTGAAACCAGACAAGGTGGAGTTGGCATCAAGCAGGTAGAGCCACCTTGGTTAAATTCAGGATCACTAACACAGGCTGCAATGTTCCGCGCACTATTTAAAGCTGCGCCAGATATGACAACTGTGAAACCAGACTTAGCTTCTGGCTACAAAATTGGAAAAGATGGCAAGACCGTCACAATCACTTTGAAGAGTGGATTGAAGTGGTCTGATGGCAAGGCAATTTCAGCTGACGATGTAATTTGGTCTATGAACTCAGCTTTGCGAGTCACAAAGATTAACGCTAACTACTCAAACTCTTTCAAGTTGATTGAGGGAGCTTCTGCGGTGACTGCAGCCAATAAGACAAACATGAGCGGCTTGTCAGCAAGTGGAAATGTCATCACCGTAAAGCTCACCGCTCCTCAGCCGCTATTTATTCCGATCTTGGCGCAGTTCATTATTCTTCCTAAGCATGTGCTAGGTGATGAAGATCTTCTACGTCTTGACACGAGCAAGTACTGGCTAGATCCAGTCGTCTCTGGTCCATTCAAGGTTGGAAAGTTGAGCCCAGATAACTTCATTACCCTCGTGCAGAACGCGAACTATGAAGGCCCAAAGCCAAAGATTGATGAGATTAACGTAATTTCTTCAACAGCGCTTCTTGCAGATGCTCGTTCTGGAAAGGTTGATTTCTTTATTACTCAGGATGCAGACACTATCCGCGGAATGAAATCCTTGAAGACCTTTAAGAGCTATCAGACATCAGGAGCACCTTTCCATCGTTACTGGGTATTTAATCTCTCAGATAAAAATGTCGCATTTAGCAATGTGAAGGCGCGCGAGGCACTTAAGTATGGAATCGATTGGAACACAATCGTAAAGATTGCCTACCCACACGGTAAGGTAATTAACAGTGGAGTTCCGTTTGGATTGCCATTCCACTTGACTTCAATTGAACGCTACAAGTACAACGTAGCTCGGGCTAAAGAGTTGCTGAAGCAGGCAAACTTCGACTTTAGCAAGACTGTCCGTTTGCGTCACTACCATGTAGGTCCAGCTGACCTAATTTTCATGAGTGCAGTTGCTCAGCAGATGCAGGCACTTGGAATGAAAGTTGAGCTGACTCGCTTTGTTGGCGATGCAACAACTGAGCTCTATACAAACAAGAACTACGACATTGCGCTTAAGGGTCTCTCGACCTTTGATGTAAGTGAGTGGTTCGGTGAGTACAGCAATGCAAACTTTGCGAAGATCCTTGGGCCTCAGCCTAAGTATGCAGAGTTGAATGCTGCGCTAGCCACAGCTGTTACAGTCAAGGAGAGATCTGCTGCGCTCAAGGCGTTGCAGACGTTGGAGCAAGAGAATCTCTACAAGCTCCCAACATATCTTCTCCCTGCCTATGTCTACGTTTCAAATCGAATCGGAGGCACACCAATTAAGTACGGTCCTCAGCTCTACCTCTATGAGAACAACCTACTTAACTGGAAAACTTCATAATCGAAAGTTAGTAAGCTAAAGAGTAAGTCAGAGGGCTGAGAGACATCAGCCCTCTGACTTACTTAATACCTTTAAATGTTTTAAGAGACGATAGGAACCTGATACTTGTTAGTTTTCATAGTGAGAAGAATGGCAATCGTCATTCCTATGGCGATCGCAGTAAGTGCCTTGATCTTCTTCGCGTCTCGGTTATCTCCTATCGACCCACTTAACTCATTGATTTCACCCGATGCAGCAGCCGACCCAACGAATTTAGGGATTTTGAAGGAGCGTTTGGGCTTCAACGACCCAATCTATGTTCAATATCTCAATTGGCTCCGAGAGATGTTTAAGGGTAATTTCGGCTACAGCATTCAAACTGGTCAACCAATCTCTGAAATTCTGGCGCTGCGAATGCCGGCTACCTTGGAGTTGATTTTCTCGGCACTCATAATCTCTACCGTGCTCGCCCTTTTTATCGGTCTAGTTGCAGGTGCAAATCGGGGAGGCTTTACAGATAAGGCTTCTCGTGCGGTGGCTGCAATCGGAATATCTGTTCCAGATTTCTTTATCGGTCTAGCCCTTCTCAATATCCTGGCTTATCGCCTCAATTGGTTGCCTACAGGACAAAGAATCTCTCCAGGGCAAGAGACCTTCATTGAGAGATTGCCTCATCTCATTCTTCCGGTCGCGACTTTAAGCATCGCCATGCTTGCAGTATTGATTCGCTACACGAGAAATTCGGTATTAGATACCCTTAATAAGGATTACATAAAGACTGCTCGCAGCAAGGGGCTTCCAGAGTGGAAGGTAATGTGGCGGCATGTATTCCGAAATTCTCTCGGCCCTGTAATGGTCATCTTGGCGTTTCGACTTCCACTTCTTGTGGGAGGCTCTGTATTGGTTGAAACAGTATTTCAGTGGCCAGGGATAGGAAGCACTATTGTCTCTGCCGTCACAGTCTCGGATTATCCAGTGATTATGGTGATTAGCTTATTGATAGCCGTTGCCATTCTTATCGCAAGCTTCTTGGTAGATATTGTTAAATCTATCCTAGATCCTCGAGTGCGTTTAGGAGCAACCAACGAATGATAGAGAAGCCACAGAGCACCGCTCGACTACTAATTTCAAATTACTTCAAAAATAAAGTTGGAGTTATAGGTCTCCTTATTGTTTCTCTGGTCTCCTTATCATCTATCTTTGCAATTCAAATTTCAGGCCAAGATCCAAACCTCTTCGATGGTCTCAATGTAAGCAAGTCTCCATCCTTAGATCATTTGATGGGAACCGATCAATTGGGTCGAGATATGTTGAGCCGAGTGCTTTACGGGGGGCGAAATTCCATTTTAATTGGGATATCTGCATCACTTCTTGGGAATCTCATAGGAACTATCTTTGGTGCTATCGCTGGATATGTAGGTGGGAAGTTTGACACTACTCTCATCCGCCTCTCCGAACTTGTGATGACTTTCCCACAACTCGTATTAGTGTTAATTTTTGTAACATTTCTTGAGCCAGGCGTGGGAAATGTAATTTTTATCTTCGCGATAACCGGATGGATGACCACTTTCAGATTAGTAAGAAGTGAGTTTATGTCGCTGCGTGAAGAAGCATTTGTTGAGGCAGATAGAGCCTTTGGATTCTCTAAAAAGCGCATCATTTTCCGACATCTTCTTCCGAACACCATGAGCCCAATAGTTGTGGCATTTACTATCAATACTGCCATTTACATTATTGCTGAGGCAGGACTCTCCTTCCTTGGGCTCGGAGTGCCGGTCACTACTCCTACTTGGGGTAATTTATTGGCAGCGGCTCAAGCTCCTGTTGTTGTAGAACAGTATTGGTGGCTCTGGGTCTTCCCAGCTACTGCAATCATCGCTTTTGTAACTGGAGTGAATTTCATCGGGGATGGCCTGCGTGATGTTCTTGATCCACGGCAACGAACAAGTGCGAGTGAATCCAATTTCAAGAGCGCCATAAAAGGAAAAATTTTAGGATTTAGAGGGCGAGACTAATGAAGAATATTCTTGAGCTGAAAGATGTCAATGTCTCGTTCTCGGTGGGCAGTGAGAATCTTCATATTTTGCGAGATGTTAACTTAAATGTTCCACGCGGTTCGTTCCTCTGCGTCGTTGGAGAATCCGGGTGTGGAAAATCTGTAACTGCACAAGCAATCGTGCAACTCTTACCTGATAATGGCAGAGTTGATTCAGGTTCAATTAAGTTCTTTGATCAGGACGAGATTCTTGAAGTTAATAAACTTGAGAAATTTGGTAGCAAGATGCGCAGTTTAAGAGGCGCGAAGATTGGAATGATTTTTCAGGATACTCTCTCATCTCTCAACCCTGCGCATAGAGTTGGGCGACAGGTCGCTGAAGTTTTGCGTCAACATAAGGATATATCGAAGGAAGAGGCTCGAGAGGGAGTCATCGAATTATTTAAAAAACTTGGAATTCCTGACCCAGAACGTCGCTTTGATGCTTATCCTCATGAGTTCTCGGGAGGAATGCGTCAACGTGTCATGATTGCGATCGCAACTGCTTGCGAACCTGATTTGGTTATTGCAGATGAGCCCACGACGGCCCTTGACGTGACTATTCAGGCACAAATTATGACTCTACTCAAGGAACTTCAGCGAAGCGCAGGCAAGACTTTTATTTTGATTACCCATAATATGGCGCTAGTTTCCGAAGTTGCAGATCAGGTTGCTGTGATGTACCTAGGACGTGTTGTTGAGTACGGAGACGTTGATCAGGTATTACGTCAATCTAAACATCCATACACTAAGGCTCTTCTTCAAAGCGTTCCCTCTCTCGAGGCTGATAAGAATGTCGAACTAAAAACAGTCGATGGGCAGACACCCTCTCCAGCTGAAGTGAAAGCGGGCTGTGAGTTCGCTGGCCGATGCAAATTTGCTATTGATGCATGTCGAGAAGAGGAAATCCCAATGAAGCAGTTCGAGATGAATCACCAGGTAAGGTGCCTTCGAGTTGAAGAAATTGGTGGACTCGCATGAACCAAACCACACCTGTAAATTCCCCGCTTTATAGTGCAAAATCAGTGAAAAAGTACTTTCCCGTAAAGGGCGGCATCCTTCGCCGCACTATTGGTGAGGTAAAAGCACTCGATGGAGTCAACTTAGATATTCAACGTGGTGAGACCATTTCGATAATTGGCGAATCTGGTTGTGGAAAAACAACATTAGGAAGAATGCTTGCTGTCCTGCAAAAACCTACCGATGGTGAACTCACCTTTGATTTTGGCAGTGGATTTGAGGACGTTATTGGAATAGATAGATCTAAGGAGCTACTCTTCCGAAAGAAGGTGCAGATGATCTTTCAGGATCCTTACACCTCCTTCAATCCGCGACAACGAGTTGGCGCAGCTATGGATGAAGTTCTACAAGTTCATGGGGTAAAAGATCCAGAAGAACGTTTTAGCCGTATAAAAGAAGCCTGCGAAATGGTTAATATGCGAGTTGAATACCTTCAGCGATATCCTCATGAATTCTCTGGAGGCCAGCGTCAGAGGTTGGCTATCGCGAGGTGTTTGGCTGTGAAACCCGAACTTATAATTGCAGATGAGATTGTTTCGGCGCTTGATGTTTCAATCCAGGCTCAAATTGTTAATCTACTGCGTAAGATCCAGAGCGAGACAGGATTATCATTTGTCTTTATTACTCATGATGTAGCTGTTGCTCGTTATGTTGGCCATCGAATCGCTGTGATGTATTTGGGTTCAGTCGTTGAAATTCTTCCGGCAGAGTCACTGCCAGATAAGGCTGAACACCCATACACAATCGCTCTGCTTTCTGCTGTGCCAGATATGGAGGTGAAGGAGAAGAAGAAGAGAATCACTCTTCTCGGTGAGGTGCCAAGCCCTATTGACGCTCCTACCGGATGTGCTTTTTCTACTCGTTGTCCTTATGTCATGGATATCTGCAGAACATCCCGCCCATCTTTGAGAGAATCAAAATCTGCTACATCTGGCCATCAGGTAGCTTGCCACTTAGACGAACCGCCTACAGGAGAATAGATATGTCCAAAACAACAAGTCAGGGATTACTAAGAGGCGTAGTACCTCCAGTGTGCACCCCTTTCACTTCCGATTATCGAGTTGATGAGAATTCACTCAGGAAATTGATTCGACATCTGATAGATGGCGGCGTGCATGGACTCTTTATCCTTGGTTCAACTAGTGAGGTTGCATACCTGACCGATGATAATCGCTCAGAGGTAATTCGAATCACCATGGATGAGGTTCAAGGGCGAGTACCAGTAGTTGTTGGCGCTATTGATATGACGACTTTGAGAGTTATAGAACATGTTAAGAGCGCAGTTGCAGCAGGGGTAGATGGAATTGTCTTAACGGCTCCATTCTATGTCCGAACTCACCCCGCAGAGATTGCAAACCACTTTAGATTGGTAAGAAAAGCTTTTCCTAGCACACCTATCTATGCATATGACATTCCAATTGCCGTAAATGGAGTAAAGCTAGATCTTGGCACTTTGATGACTTTGGCAAAAGAAGGTGTAATCCAAGGGCTTAAGGACTCTTCAGGAAATGATGGAGGTACTCGAGCGGTAATTCTCGAGGCAACGAGACTGGGGTTTGAAAATTTTGTAGTACTCACTGGCTCTGAGTTAACTGTTGACGCAGCTCTCATGGCAGGAGCCGATGGAGTAGTGCCTGGAATCGGAAACCTGGATCCAGTCGGATATGTAAAGATATTCGATTCAATTCAAAAGGGAGATTTTGCAACCGCGAAGGCCGAGCAGGAGAGGCTCTTTGAAATGTTTGGCTTGGTAGATGTTGGAGCCCCAGACCGCATGGGCCGAGGATCGTCGGCGATAGGAGCTTTTAAGGCAGGTTTGAAACATCTGGGAATTATTGAAGATGCAAGAACTGCCCCTCCCGCCATACCTCTTAACGAGGGAGAGATCGAGGCGATCAAGCCATTCTTAGTACGAGCTGGCCTAAAGATTATTTAGAGGATGGATTTTCAGGTTCTGGCCAGAAGGGGCTCTGGAGGCTACCGCCAGTATCGAATACCTGCGCTCAATGTGACTAAGAGCGGTCGATTGATTGCAATTTATGATGGACGTCCGGATTTTGACGATCTACCAGGTCCGATAGATCTCATCATCCGGCACAGTGATGATGGCCAGAGATGGTCTGAGCAGAAAGTATTTCGCCAACACCAAGCAATCTCCGGATTCGGCGATGCCAGCATTATCGTTGATCCAAACTTTGGCGAATTAGGAAGAGTAATAGTTCTCTATCAATTTACTCACCATGCGGGATTCTTTGAAAGTATCCCTGGTTGCGACAATGACGATCCCAGAGTGGCACATATTGCGCGTTCAATCTCAGACGATGATGGAGAAACTTGGCGACACAATGTCATAACTTGGCAATTAAAGAAGGATAAAACCGAAGGAATCTTCGCCACCTCAGGAGCGGGCACGTGGATAAAAGAAGGTCAATTTAAAGGTCGCTTACTACAGACATTTGTACTACGCCAGGATGGAAAAATTTTTTCTGCTATTGGCTATAGCGACGACCATGGAGATACCTGGGAACTAGGCGCTTTCATCCCAGGTGGTAACGAGACCGCCATCGAAGCACTTGATAATGGCTCTATATTGATTCATTCTCGATCAACGCCTTTTCGTCTAAGTGGAGTCTCTTATGATGGCGGCATAACTATTTCTTCTTTCGAACGTCATAAAGAATTACAAGACCCCAGTGACAATGGTTCACTTTGCAGACTCTCTGATGGCTCACTGATCTGCACACATAATGACGATCAGGACTTGAGACGAAAGACTGTAGTGAGACGATCTTTCGATAACGGCATAACTTGGCCCGAAGTATCGATTCTTGAAGATGGAAGCTCGGCATATTCGACAGCGGCAGAATTAAACGATGGAACTATTGGGGTTCTATTTGAGAGAAATTCATACGCGGAGATTGTCTTTAGTCGTCTAACTCTCGACGATTTCAAACCTGTAAAAAATCTTCCCAAAGAGGAAATAAATGAATATGGAATCGAATTTACCATCATTCCTCGTTGCATAATTCCGGGACGAGCGAGCAACCCGGAGAACTTGGATTCGTTGACAAGACCTCAAGTTCCAGAAGTTGATATGTCGCAATTCAGAGTAGCCGAGAGAAAGGAAGTTGCCCATGTTGGCGGGTCAACCAGTGGAGATCCACTCTATACATGGGAAGAATTGGACCTCTTACTTGGACCAACCTCTCCAGGATTGCATATAAATGATGAGATTCGCTTAAGTGGACGCCTGGCAAACCACGGGGCCTTCGAATTAAGGGATTTAGTGATTACCTTCTCAAATAACGAGGTTGTTAAGAGATGTGAATTGTTATCACCTGGAGAGAAGATGGTATTTCTCGATGTTCGAATAAAAGTCTCCCAGGATGACATTAAATCAGGAGTAGTTCGAATACCATTTGCCTACAAGGCAAAAATTATCAATGCCAAAGGCGGAAATGAAATTAATCTTGAAAGTAGTACTAGCGTAGACCTCTCAATCGAATCTAGTTTACCAATCTAAGAAACAGGTTTGAGGAGAGAAGATGAATTTAATTATTGATTTAGGACAATCTGGAGTTCGAATAAAAATTGGTGACGAAATCATTACAAAATCAATTTCCAAGAATAGCGACAGCTCTACTCTAGAAACTCTCTCAAGAGTATGCGAGGCGATACCACAAGGAACCTATGAGGATGTTTTCCTCAGTCTTACCGGACTTAACGGTAAGGTCAGGAATCAGTCGGCTATCGGAGAGCTCTTTCATCTTCACTTTAAAAGCACCTCTGTCGCAGTTATGGATGATGGCTTTGCCGCCTACTTCGGTGCGTTAGGGAAACGTAATGGAGTTGTGTTAGCAATTGGTAGCGGTGTTGTAGCCGTCTCAGGTAATAATGGAAATTTCGCTCATACCGATGGGAAAGGTTCCATTTTTGGAGATTTTGGAAGTGGATTTTGGATTGGCCAGGCCGCGCTAAGGCGCGCAATTTCTACTCTAGACGGTAGGGATACCGCTCCTGAACTAGTTCAACTTCTTGAAGATCAACTCGGTCAATTGGATTTAATGGAGAATCGAGTTGGTCCCGAGGCTTCTCAACTATGTATCAGCTCTGCAAAGAGAGTTGTGGAAGGTGCCGAGCAAGGAGTAGAGCCAGCCCTTCAAATTTTAGATTCAGGAGCGAGTTATCTAGCCGGAACGCTGGTGAGCGCTTGGCATAAGGTCAAGAGTCCCGATAGTGAGAGGCCCCTTATAGTTCTTACTGGAGGGCTTTCTCGCAGCTCTCTCTATGCTGATCTCATCAAGGAGCAAACTTCGAAGTTATTGGATTGCTCTTTTGTTGAAGCAGAAGCCGATCATCTCGTTGGGGCAGAGTTTGCTGCTGCTACATTTCCATACGGAGTTGCGGGGCTATTTGAGTGGGTGCGCTTTACTTAAGGAGTCGAGTGCCTCTGAGATCATCTGGTAGCGCTCATCGACACTCCCTGAAACCCCAGGGGCCCAACCCATCTTCATACCAATCCATGGAATTTCTCCAGCGACTCTACATGCGCTAGCTGCTACCTCGTCAGTTAAAAGCGAGTCGGGATCACCGAAAGTATGTCTGGCATTCTTTTTAAATGGGTGATGTGCATCTAGCCAAGCTTTTCCAAAGCGACCCTGCTTATTTGATGCCCCTGAAAAAATAAGGCCACGTAAAAGATTGGCCTCCTTCGCTCTCCTTATATGACTCTCTACTTCTTCAGAGCCTCTTAATTCGATAGCAGACCGTCCCCAATTAATAAATATTCCTACATTGGTTGAAGAATTTTCTATTGCATCGATCTCCTCTTCAAGGGTCAAGAAACCCTTCTCGGGGCTCTGGCCAGCTTTAAATGCATCGCAATGTTCGATAGCAATAGCTATGTCTCCCCAATTCCAAGAACTTATCTCCTCTAAAGATTCTGCCAAGCGGGAGGAATCTCCATATTGACGAGGAGCGGAATGGATTTCAATATGTTTTACTATGGCACGCCCAGTGCGCTGATGGAAGCTATTCACCTCGTCCAATACGTATCGAATATCTGAGATCGCCGCATTTCTACCTTCTGAATTCGTAGAAGCGATTCCATAGTGTGGGTCATTTGAGATTTTTTCCATAACGAATGGAATCGTTGTAATAATGGCACTCAAATTCTTTGGGTAATTTTCAACTAGCCATCGCGTGTCATGAGGATGAAGTTTGCCCATCCAGGGTAGCTCTAGAGCATTTATTCGGGGGTCTCTAGAGAGTAAGAGATAAAAACTATTCTCTTCATCGGGATTCCAATTGAGGTGAGCCGAAGATGCAGGATATGCACCGACAACAAAATTCGTCATACCACATAGTAATGCCTCGCTCCAGTATCCTTGGGTTCATGCGCTTCATCATTGAACCTCAATTCGACCTTACCTATGACGATGTCTTTATGGCACCTTCCGCATCTGAAATATCAAGCCGGATGGAGGTAGATCTTGATACCACCGATGGTTCAGGAACAACGATTCCACTAGTCGTTGCAAATATGACTGCAATTGCGGGACGTCGTATGGCCGAGACTGTTGCTCGTCGAGGTGGATTAGTGGTGATCCCACAAGATATTCCTCTTGATATCGTTGAAGATGTCATCGGATCAGTTAAAGCAGCGCACTCATTCTTCGAAACACCAATCACCCTGACACCCACACAGACTGTGGCTGATGCCGCAAGCTTGATCAATAAGCGTGCTCACGGAGCCATCGTCGTCGTTGATGGCAAGAAGCCAGTTGGAATTATTACCGAAGATGACCTTCAGAGCGTTGATCGCTTTACTCAGCTAGGTCAGGTCATGACAGCAGAGCTGACCACTATGCCTGACACCCTTGATCCACGCCAAGCATTTGATTTCCTTAATGAGAAGGTGCGCAACGTTGCACCAGTTGTTTCATCTAAGGGCGAGCTCGTTGGAATTGTGACCCGCACCGGCGCACTTCGTGCAACTCTCTACAAGCCAGCGCTTGATGCAAAGGGTCATCTTCGCATCGCAGCAGCAGTGGGAATCAATGGCGATATCGCTGAAAAAGCAGCGAAATTAGTGGCTTTTGGGGCAGATGTTCTCGTTGTTGATACCGCACATGGACATCAAAAGAAGATGATTGAAGCACTTCAAATCATTAAGAAGCTAAACCTCGGTGTGCCGATCGTTGCCGGAAACGTTGTTACGGCAGATGGTGTACGCGATCTCATCGCAGCTGGTGCTGACATTATTAAGGTCGGCGTGGGACCGGGTGCAATGTGTACAACACGTATGCAGACCGGTGTTGGTCGTCCACAATTTTCAGCTGTCCTTGAATGCGCTGCTGAGGCGAAGAAGCATGGAAAGCATGTCTGGGCAGATGGCGGAGTCCGCCATCCTCGTGATGTTGCACTGGCACTTGCGGCAGGCGCATCACAGGTAATGATCGGTTCTTGGTTTGCCGGAACATATGAGTCGCCTGGTGACATGCTTCGCGACAGTGCTGGACGCCCATATAAGGAATCTTTTGGAATGGCATCGAAGCGGGCAGTAGCAGCACGAACATCGCAGGAAGATGCATTCGATCGCGCACGTAAAGCGCTCTTTGAAGAGGGAATCTCTTCATCAAAGATGTATTTAGATCCCAATCGTCCAGGTGTTGAAGATTTAATTGATGAAATCATCTCTGGACTACGATCATCATGCACCTATGCAGGTGCACGATCATTAGAAGAGTTTGCAGAACGCGCATTAGTTGGAATTCAATCTGCATCTGGTTATGCGGAAGGTCGTCCATTGAGTCAAAGTTGGCGCAGCTAATTACTGAGTAATCGGTATCCAACCCCGCGTACTGCGTGAAGTACCTTTAAATCACTGACTTCACGAATCTTCATTCTGATACGGGATGCATGGGTATCTAAGAGATGATCGCTTGAGTATTCGATTGATGTCCCAATTGCCTCAGCAATCTGCTCGCGGGTAAAGACTCTCTTTGGGCTGGTAATCAATAGATGAAGAAAGTCGTACTCAGTTTTGGTTAGCTCTATCTTCTGAGACTCAACAGTGAGCTCTCTTGTCTCGGTATTGAGGGTGATAGGACCTGCAGTAATGACGGCCCCCTGCACGACATTTTGTGCTGCTCTATGACGGATCTGAGTCGTTGTGCGAAGAGCCAGGATTCGTGCCGAAACCGGTTTGGTAATGTAATCATCAGCTCCAGCAGCGAGGCACATTGCTTCGTCCATCTCTTCAACATGGCTTGTAAGCATGATGATTGGAACTGTTGAACTCTTTCTAATTTCACGGCAGACTTCAAAGCCATCAGGTTGGCCAATCGAAAGGTCGAGAATAATGACTGCTGGCTCTGATTTCTTAAAGATGGCTAAGGCTTCTGTGCCATTGGAAGCATCGATAACATCAAAACCCTCAGGGGTGAGCGCAGCACGAACAAAGATACGAATATCTTCATTGTCATCAACAACGAGAATCTGATCTCTACTCATTACTCTTACCGCCCATCTTCGCCTCTTCAATTCTCATCAACTCTAGCAATCTTGCCTTCTCATCTGCGAACTCGGTTAAAGTGAGTTTACCTTCTGTGTGAGAGCGAGATACCTCAAGAATTTCTTGACCAATATCTTCAAAGTGATATAGACCTATTGCTCCACCGATGTCGTGGGTTACTGCTTTGAAATCCTTGGGAGTTGATGCTTCAAGCTTTGTAATTGCTCTAGCGAGAACTTCACCCCGACGATCGTAGATAAATTGCTCCTCAGGGCTCAAATAAAGTGGAATTTCGACTGTGAAGGTGGAGCCTTCGCCCACGGTCGATTGGATATTGATTGATCCGTGATGACGTTTGACCACCTGTTGAACGATCGCCAGGCCAAGTCCGGTACCCGGATATTGGCCAGAATCAGCGTTTCTGGCGCGGAAGAAGCGGGTGAAGAGGCGATCGATATCTTCAGGCGGAATTCCGATTCCCTGATCAGCTACTGAGATGAGAGCGCTCTCTCTCCCCTGCTCGCCTTTACCTCTGACCAATCCGATAGCAATAGTGGAACCTTGCGGACTAAATTTAATTGCATTGCCGATGAGATTGATGAGTACCTGATTGAGTTGACCAGCATCCCCTTCTACAAAGAGTTCATCCTCAGCACGGAAGTGAACTGCAATTGAATTCTTCTCAGTATTTGGTTTCATAAGGAAAATCGCATTATCAATCACCTCGTTGAGGCAGACCTTATCTGATGGCAATTTACCTTCGGCAGCATCAATCCGGCTGAGTGAAAGCATGCTCTCGACAAGTTGGAGTAAGAGTCCAGCGTTGCGATCCAAGACATCGAGATACATTCGCATCTCAGGATTATTCTTATCAACACCTTCTTCACGCATGAGATCGATATATCCAATGATTGATGTCAGAGGAGTCCGAAGCTCATGATTAACTGTTGAGATAAAAGCATTCTTAGCTTGATTAAGATCTTGAAGTTCTATAACTGTTGTCTGCGTCCGTTTTAACTCTTCAATGGTTTCATCGAGCCTTCTCTGTTCGCTCTCGAGAGCAAGACCTGCAAGTTGGTAGTTCTTGAAGTTGGAGCGCACATTAAGAAGGAGGAAGAGTCCACCAAATGCGATAAAGGTATAAAAAAGTGCAAGATTGAGGCGATCTCGGTCTGCATTATCTTGTGCGATTGCAATCATCTCAGCATCGACAGAACGCTGATATGAGACAACGAGGCGACGGGCTTCGGCGAGAATCTCATCGATAATGGGGGAGATCGCTGCGTTAAATTGTGGGTGGAGTCGTTCTGGAAGAATTCCCGGTGGCGCAGATGCAACGATTGAATCAGATTCCTTCATCACCGCCCAGTAACTCTTCTGAGCTCTCGAGCCCATCGAGCGACCGCTGGTATCAATAACAGCAAGGCGTTGGGCGAGGAGATTTCTCGCTATCTGGACTTCGCGACGGGTAGTGCCGCCGTTGGACCATTGGGCAAGACGGGTGGCATATACGAGAGTTTCACGCTGAGTAAAGATGATTGAGGCTGCCGGGCTCTCAATGTCGCTGAGGATTTTAGCTTGATTGACCGTTGTATTTGAGGCGATGATCGATGACAACCCAAGGCCCAAGATGGCGAAGAGCGCGATTGCACCGATGAAGTACTGGCTCTTCGTTACCTCGAACTTAGCAACTGAGCGGATCTGCTCAGTTGCTTTCTTTCGTGACATTTTCTTATTTTACCGTCAGTGCAGCAAGCGACCAGTTCCAGGCATCGAGGTTCTTCGCCCACTTGCTGTTATCGGCGAAGATAATTCGAAGTGGACCGCCTTGATCATAAGGAATATCAGCACCATCACGTTTGATCGCGATGTATGCATTATTAGCGAGGAAGTTTGCTGCGGTATTGCTATAAACGTAATCGTTCAATGCGATTGTCAAGACTTTATCTTTACCTGATATCCCAACAAAGGTGAAGAAGTTCTTGATTGGAATCACAGTAAATTTCTGACGCTTCTTCAGAAATGGCTCATAGATTGAGATGACAGTGCTTTTCATCTTTGAAAGCTTTGTTGTTGTGAAGAGTACCTTCTTGCTGCCCTTTGACACAGTGAAGATCACTTCATTTGGTCCAGCTGGGTCTACTGTTGAAGTTCCATATGGGTTCTTGGTCTCGGCGCTTACCGCCGAAGGTGCAAGAACTACAGTGAGTGCGATTGTGAGTGCAATTGCGGTGGCTTTTTTCATGGGGTTCCTCTTTACTTTTCACTTGGTGGAAGTTCTAGAATTGCTCGGACTTTCTCCCTGATTGTCGTGGCCCTAAAAGGTTTGACGATATAAGA
>JACCDI010589855.1_pt1 | contig 17422 bp, 16 predicted proteins | sample 7442791 | NCBI WGS metagenome assembly JACCDI01 (sample SAMN15323434, study PRJNA562643) | freshwater metagenome | isolation source: river surface water | place: USA:Blue River Watershed | collected 2017-08-15 | reverse complement strand
TCTGGTGCCTGGCTTTGAAGCCCCGGTGAAGCTGGCTTACTCCAGCCGCAACCGCTCTGCCTCGATCCGCATCCCCCACGTCGCCAGCGACAAGGGCCGCCGCATCGAAGCACGCTTCCCCGATCCCATGGCCAACCCCTACCTGTGCTTCTCGGCCCTGATGATGGCCGGCCTGGACGGCATGGAGAACAAGATCCACCCGGGCGAAGCCGCCACCAAGGACCTGTACCACCTGCCCCCCGAGGAAGATGCACAAGTGCCGACCGTGTGCCACAGCCTGGACCAGGCCCTGGACTACCTGGACAAGGACCGTTCCTTCCTGACCAAGGGCGGCGTGTTCACCGACTCCATGATCGACGCCTACATCGAACTGAAGATGCAGGAAGTCACGCGCTTTCGCATGGCGCCGCACCCTGTCGAATACGACATGTACTACAGCCTGTAATCAGCGCAGGGGGCCGGGATACCGGCCCGATGCACTCCGAAGGGGCGACGCAAGTCGCCCCTTTTTTCATGAGCGCCGCCTTGCCCACGGAAACCACCAGGATGCATACTGAAGAATTGCATTCATGGGAGTGTCCTGATGAAGTATTCATTCTGGGGGGTGTGCGCCTTGGCGCTCGTTCCGGCGCTGCCCCAGGCCCAACCCACAGCTTCCTCCAAGGTTTACCGCTGCGGCAACCAGTACACCAACGCCCCCACCGAAGCCCAGGCCCCGGGCTGCAAGCTGCTGGAGGGGGCCTCTGTCACCGTGGTGCAGGGGGTGCGCCCGCCGCCGGCCGCGGCCCGTGCCTCGCAGGCCCCAGCGTCCTTGCCGGTGGCATCGTCGCGGGTGGACAGCAGCGAGCAGCGCGCCCGCGATGCCGACGCCCGCGCCATCCTCGAGGCTGAACTGCGCAAGGCCCTGGCCCGCCAGGGCGAGCTGCTGCGGGAGTACAACAACGGCGAACCCGAGAAGCTCGGCCCCGAGACCCGTAACTACCAGAAATACCTCGATCGGGTGGCGCAGCTGAAGGCCAGCATCGCCCGCAACGAGACCGATATCGAGGGCCTGCGCCGCGAACTCTCGCGCCTGACTGCGTCAAAATAGGCCGCTTGACGCCTCCCTCACGCTCCAGCGCCTTCGCCCCCTTCGACCTGCTGGCCACCCTGGTCGCCGTCGTCACCGTGGAGGGCGAGGTGGTCTTCGCCAACGCCGCCCTCGAGGGCGCGCTGGGGACGTCGCGTCGCCACATCGAGGGCGCCTTTTTCCCTGCGTCCTTCACCGACCCCGAGTTGCTCAAGACCGCACTGAAAGGCGCTCGCAGCAACGAATTCGCCGTCCTGCGCTATGACGCCCAGCTGGTGCGCCAGGGCGACGATCCCATGCCAGTCCACGTGGTACTGGCGCCGACCGAGCGTGCGGGCGAGGTTGTGATCGAGATGCTGCCCATCGCGCAGCAGGCCCGCCAGGAGCGCGAAGAGCGCCTCATGGACCAGGCCCAGGCGAACAAGGAGCTGATTCGCAACCTGGCCCACGAAATCAAGAACCCGCTGGGCGGTATTCGTGGCGCCGCGCAGCTGCTCGAGATGGAGATCGACTCGCGGGACCTCAAGGAATACACGCAGGTCATCATCCATGAGGCCGACCGCCTGCAGACCCTGGTGGACCGGCTGCTGGCTCCGCACCGACGTCCGCACGTGGTGGGCGACGTCAACATCCACGAGGTGTGCGAGCGGGTGCGCTCCCTGATCCTGGCCGAGTTCCCCCGGGGTTTGCGTGTGGTGCGCGATTACGACACCTCCCTGCCCGAATTCCGTGGCGACCACGAGCAGCTGATACAGGCGGTCTTGAACATCGCCCACAACGCCTGCCAGGCGCTGGCCGAGCGCATCGCCCAGGGCGAGGCCGAGCTGGTCCTGCGTACCCGCATCGCGCGCCAGGTGACTTTTGGTAAGCAACGCTATCGACTGGCACTGGAATTGCATGTCATCGACAACGGACCGGGTGTGCCCCCGGAACTCCGGGACCGCATCTTCTATCCCCTGGTATCGGGGCGGGAGGGCGGCTCGGGTCTGGGGCTGACGCTGGCGCAGACTTTCATTCAGCAGCACCATGGGCTGATCGAGTGCGACAGCGTTCCGGGACGGACGGATTTCAAGATCCTGATTCCTTTGCCCTGAAACGAGACATGTCACCCGAGGTAGCAGTGCCCATGAAGCCGATCTGGATCGTTGACGATGACCAATCCATCCGCTTCGTGCTGGAAAAGGCACTGCTGCGGGAGGACCTGCCCACACGCAGCTTCACCCACCCGCGCGAGGTGCTGCAGGCCCTCGAATCCGGCGGTGAAGACGGCGGCCCCCAGATCCTGGTGAGCGATATCCGCATGCCGGGTGGCTCTGGCCTGGACCTCCTGACCGAGGTGAAGGCGCGCCACCCTGGCCTGCCGGTGATCATCATGACCGCCTTCTCCGACCTGGACAGCGCGGTCTCGGCCTTCCAAGGCGGCGCCTTCGAATACCTGCCCAAGCCCTTCGACCTGCCCAAGGCCATCGAGTTGATTCGCCGCGCGGTGCAGGAAAGCCAGCGTGAGCAGGTGGCCGAGGAGGGCATGAATGCCGCGCCCGAGATGCTGGGCCAGGCCCCCGCGATGCAGGACGTGTTCCGTGCCATCGGGCGGCTCTCGCAAAGCAACGTCACGGTCCTGATCACCGGTGAATCCGGTTCGGGCAAGGAGCTGGTGGCGCGCGCGCTGCATCGCCATTCGCCGCGCGGTGAACTGGGCAACAACGGACCCTTCGTCGCGATCAATACCGCGGCCATTCCCAAGGACCTTCTTGAATCCGAATTGTTCGGGCATGAGCGCGGCGCCTTTACCGGTGCGCAGACCATGCGACGCGGTCGCTTCGAGCAGGCCGAAGGCGGCACGCTGTTCCTGGACGAGATCGGCGACATGCCCTTCGACCTGCAGACGCGCCTGCTGCGCGTGCTGTCCGACGGGCACTTCTACCGCGTGGGCGGGCACAACGCGGTCAAGGCCAATGTGCGTGTGATCGCCGCCACCCACCAGGACCTGGAGCAGCGCGTGAAGGACGGCGTGTTCCGCGAGGACCTGTTCCACCGCCTGAACGTGATCCGCCTGCGCCTGCCCGCGCTGCGCGAACGGCGCGAGGACGTGCCCATGCTGGCGCGCCACTTCCTGCAGCAATCGGCGCTGCAACTCGGCGTGGAGCCCAAGCGCATCTCCGACACTGCGCTGGCCGGTCTGGCCGCGTTTTCCTTCCCGGGTAATGTGCGCCAGCTGGAAAACATCTGCCACTGGCTCACGGTCATGGCTCCGGCGCAATTGATTGAACCCAAGGACCTGCCGCCCGAGGTGATCCTGGCCCTGGCCGGGGCGTCGGGCGAGGCCCCGACCGCAGACACGGCCGTGGCGACGCCGGCCGCTGCCTACCCGTCGCCCCTGCCGACGGCCACCGCGGGCGGTGTGCCCATGGCGGTGCCTGTCGGTACCTCCGCGGGCCTGGTCGGTGCGTCAGGCACCGATTGGGAGAACGCGCTGCAGGCGGAGGCCCTGGCCCTGCTGGCCAGTGGGCGTACCGACGTCTGGGACGAATTGAGCCGCCGCTTCGAGTCGCGTCTGATCCTCAGTGCTCTGAGCAACACGCGCGGACGCCGCATCGAGGCGGCGCAGAAACTCGGTATCGGGCGCAACACCATCACCCGCAAGATCCAGGAACTCGGCCTGGAGTGATCGTCAGAGCGCGATCGTGACCGGCGCGTGGTCGCTGGGCTGCTTCCACTTGCGCGGGGTGCGGTCGACGGCGCAGGCGGTCACGGCGGGGCGCAGGGCCTCGCTCACCAGAATGTGGTCGATGCGTAGGCCACGGTTCTTCTGGAACCCCAGCATGCGGTAGTCCCACCAGCTGAAGGTCTTCTCGGGGTGCTCGAACAGGCGAAAGCCGTCCACCAGGCCCAACGACAGCAAGGCCTGGAAATGCGCGCGTTCTTCCAGCGTGTGATGGATGGTGCCGGCCAGGCCGACCGGGTCGTAGGAGTCGCGGTCTTCGGGGGCGATGTTGAAGTCGCCGGCCAGCACCAGGTTCGGATGGCGCTGCAGCTCGTGGGCGACATAGGCCTGCAGGCCCGCGAGCCACTGCATCTTGTAGGCGAACTTGTCGCTGCCGGGTTCCTGCCCATTGACGAAATAGCCGTTGATCACGCGCAGCGGGCCGTGCTGCGGGTGGTCCACCGTTGCAGCGATGACGCGCGACTGCTCGTCTTCGAAGCCTGCGATGTTGCGCGCCACCTCACTCAGTGGCGTGCGGCTGATGATGGCCACGCCGTTATAGGTTTTCTGGCCGAACACCGCGCAGTGCGGGTAGCCCGCATCCGTCAGGGCCTGCATCGGGAACTTGTCGTCGGTGAGTTTGAGCTCCTGCAGGCACAGGACGTCCACCGGGTTGGCGGCCAGCCAGTCCAGGACGTGCGCCAGGCGCGCGGTGAGGGAGTTGACGTTCCAGGTGGTGAGCTTCATGGCGCCGTGGCGCGCGGTGCGCAGTGGTAGGTGACGAAGGCGTACTCCAAGCCCGTGTCGTCGGCATGGGGCTGCCGCGAGGTTTCGACCCACAGAGGGCCCAGCTCGGGGGCGTACGCATCCCCTGCGTAGTCGCGATCGATCTCGGTCACTTCGACCACCTGGGCCAGTGGCAAGGCCTGCGCATAGATCTCGGCGCCGCCGATCACCCAGGCGGTCTGGACACCCGCGCACTGTGCGATCGCGTCCTGCAGCGAGCCCGCGCGCAAGGCGCCTTCGGCGTGCCACGCGGCCTGGCGGGTGACGACGATGTTGGTGCGCCCGGGCAGGGGCCGAAACCGCGGGGGCAGGGACTCCCAGGTCTTGCGGCCCATGATGACAGGACAGCCCTGGGTCTTGGTCTTGAAGTGCGCGAGGTCGGCGGGCAGGTGCCAGGGCAGGGTGCCACCGGCGCCGATCACGCCGTTACGGGCGCGGGCATAGATCAATCCGAGCCGCATGAGGCTCAGACCGCCACCGGCGCCTTGATCGCGCCGTGGCACTGGTAGTCCAGCACTTCGAAGTCTTCGTAGGCGTAGTCGAAGATGGAATCGGGCTTGCGCTTGATGTTCAACACCGGATAGGGGTAGGGCGCGCGAGACAGCTGCAGTTCCACCTGTTCGTGGTGGTTGCTGTAGATGTGGCAGTCGCCGCCGGTCCAGATGAAGTCGCCCACGCCCAGGCCACATTGCTGCGCCATCATGTGTGTGAGCAGCGCGTAGCTGGCGATGTTGAACGGCACACCCAAAAAGATGTCCGCGCTGCGCTGGTACAGCTGGCAGGACAGGCGAGCCGGCTCGCCCGCGACGGGCGAGGGCGCCACGTAGAACTGGAAGAAGGCATGGCACGGAGCCAGCGCCATCTTGGGGATGTCGGCCACGTTCCAGGCGCTCACGATGATGCGGCGCGAGTCGGGGTTGGTCTTGATCGCCTCCACCGCCTGCGCGATCTGGTCGATCTGACCGCCATCGGGCGTGGGCCAGCTTCGCCACTGCACGCCATACACCGGGCCGAGGTCGCCGTCTTCGCGGGCCCATTCGTCCCAGATGGTGACGCCGCGCTCACGCAGCCAGTTGTTGTCGCTGGACCCCTGCAGGAACCACAGCAGCTCCTGGATGATGGAGCGCAGGTGCACCTTCTTGGTGGTGACCAGCGGGAAGCCCTCGTTCAGGTCGAACCGCATCTGGTGGCCGAACACGCTGCGCGTGCCGGTGCCGGTGCGGTCGGTCTTGGCCACGCCCTGCGTGTAGACATGGCGCATGAAGTCTTCGTACTGGGAGCGGATGGGGCGGGGCAGGGTCACTTCAGTCACCTCAAAGGGCGCGGACCGCCAGGGAAGCGGCCGGCGCGGATCATACGCGCACCACCCGCCCCGGATTGAGCAGGTTGGCCGGGTCCAGCGCCTGCTTGACCGACCGCATCAACCCCAGGGCCACCGGCGACTTGTAATCGGGCAGGGTGTCGACCTTCAGGCCGCCCACGCCGTGTTCGGCGGAGATCGAACCGTCGAACTTGCGCACCTGCTCGTAGACCACGGTGTTCACGCGGTCCTCCTGCTGCTGCAGGAAAGCGCGGGCGTCGCCGCCCTCGGGGGCCTGCACGTTGTAATGCAGGTTGCCGTCGCCCAGATGGCCGAAGTTCACCAGCCGCACGCCGGGGATCTCGCGCGCCAGGCGCACGTCGGTCTCTTCGCAGAAGGCGGGAATGCGCGAGATGGGAATGGAGATGTCGTGCTTGATGTTCAGGCCTTCTTCGGCCTGCGCCAGCGGGATGGCTTCGCGCACATGCCACAGCTCGCGCGCCTGGGCGATGTTCTCCGCGATCACCGCGTCGTGGGCGCAGCCGTCTTCGAGCGCGGCTTCCAGCAGAGCCTCGAAGCCCGCGCGCGCCTCCTGTTCGCCGGCCTGGCCCGCGTTTTCGAGTAGCACGCCATAGGGGCTGGTCTGGGCGAAGGGCACGCGCAGCGTCGGGAAGTGCTTCACCACCAGGCTCAGCGCGAACTGCCCCATCACCTCGAACCCGGTGAGGCCCGCACCCAGGCGGGTCCGTGCGAGTTCCAGCAGCCGCACCGCCGCTTCCATGGAGGGCACGGCGGCCCAGGCGGTGAGCGTGGCGGCCGGTTGCGGATAGAGCTTGAGGGTGGCGGCGGTGATGATGCCCAGGGTGCCCTCACTGCCGATGAACAGGTCACGCAGGTCGTAGCCGGTGTTGTCCTTGCGCAGGCCGGACAGACCGTTCCAGATCTCGCCCTGCGCCGTCACCACCTCCAGGCCCAGGCACAGGTCGCGCGCATTGCCATAGCGCAGCACTTGCGTGCCGCCCGCGTTGGTGGCCAGGTTGCCACCGATGGTGCAGCTGCCCTCTGCGGCCAGGCTCAAGGGAAACAGGAAGCCGGCTTCGCGTGCCGCCTCCTGCACCGACTGCAGCACGCAGCCGGCCTCGGCGGTGAGGGTGAGGTTGGCGGCGTCGATGGCACGCACCGCGTTCATGCGTTGCAGGCTCAGGACCACCTGGGTGCCGGAGGCATCGGGCGTGCCGCCCACGACCAGGCCGGTGTTGCCCCCTTGGGGCACCAGGGGCGTACCGGCCGCGGCGCAGGCGCGTACCACCGCGGCGACTTCGGCGGTGCTGGCCGGCCGCACGACGGCCAGGGCCTTGCCCCGCGAGCGCTTGCGCCAGTCGAGTTCCCAGGCGCTGAGGTCGCCCTCATGCAGGACATGGGCCGTGCCGACGATGCCGGCCAACTGGGAAACGAGCGCGTGGCTCCCGGCGCCGCTCATGCCGCTTCACGTGCCGCGCGAAACCGCAGGCGCACGTGCTGGGCGCAGGCGGCAAACAGCACGAGGCACAGGACGATCTCGGCCATCGCCAGGTAGGAAGAGGGCGGGCGGTCGCTCCAGGCGCGCACCACGCCCTCGGTGAAATAGATCCACACCAGCAGGCTGACCCACCGGTAGGTGTACATGCGATGACGCATCAGGCCCGCCAGCGGCAGGCACAGGGGCAGCACCTTCAGGGCCACCCAGGTACCGCCCGGGCGCAACGGCGCCAGCCACAACTCCCAGGCCAGTCCGAGCACGATCAGGCCCAGAAGGCTGCCCACGGCCAGGTGGCGGATCATCAGCAACTCGGGCGAGGCCGGCCGGACGGCCTGACCTTCGGGTTCGGGGGCTGCGAGGTCAGGTGAGGCGCTGGCGGGCGCGGGCTGCGAAGGGGGAGGGGGCGTGGACATGGGCGGTGGCATCATAGCGGTCGATGAATCTCCAGCCCCTGCTTGCCCAGATTGCCCGTTTTCCCTGGCGGTCTGCCACCCGCACGCTGGGCGAACGCCTGCGCGAAGACCGCCTGGGGCTTTCGGCGGGCAGCCTGACCTTCACCACCACCATCGCCCTGGTGCCTTTCTTCACCGTGGTGCTGGCGCTGTTCACCGCCTTCCCGGTCTTTGGCAAGCTGCAGGGAGCCGTGCAGGCCTGGCTGGTGCAAAGCCTGGTGCCCGACGCCATCTCGCGGCAGGTCCTGGGCTACCTCACCCAGTTCGCCGGCAAGGCCAGCCGCCTGGGTGCGGTGGGTCTGGTGTTCCTGTTCATCACCGCCCTGTCGCTGGTGCTGACCATCGACCGCACCCTCAACGGCATCTGGCGCGTGCGCCGGACCCGGCCGCTGGCGCAGCGGGTGCTGGTGTATTGGGCGGTGATCACGCTGGGCCCCTTGCTGCTGGCGGCATCCCTGAGCCTCAGTTCCTACCTGGTCTCGGCCTCGCGCGGGCTGGTGACCGGCGTGCCCGGGGCGTTGCGCCTCTTGCTGGACGTGGGGGAGTTCCTGCTGCTGGTGGCGGGCCTGGCGGCCTTGTACCGGTACGTGCCCAACACGCCGGTGCGTCCTGCGCATGCCTGGGCGGGCGGCGTGTTCGCCGCGCTGGGCATCGAGATCGCGCGCCGCCTGCTGGCGGTCTACATCAGCGCGGTGCCGGCCTATTCGGCGGTCTATGGCGCCTTCGCCACCGTTCCGATCCTGCTGGTGTGGATCTACATCGTCTGGCTGGTGATCCTGCTCGGGGCGGTGCTGGCTGCCTACCTGCCGGGCCTGACCGCAGGCCTGTACCGTCGCGAGACGGGCCAGGGCTGGCAGTTCGAGCTGGCGCTGGATACCTTGCGCGCCCTGCAGGAGGTCCGCGACCATCCGCGCCGGGGCCTGGGGCTGATCGAACTCGCGCAGCGCCTGCAGGTGACCGATCTGCAGCTCGAGCCGGTCCTCGAGACGCTGATGACGCTGGATTGGGTGGGCCGCCTGGACGAGGCGGCTCAAGGCGATGGCCCGCGTTACCTGCTACTGGCCGACCTGCCGTCCACTACCCTGGACCCCCTGATTCAGGCCCTGCTGCTGCCCGCGACGCCGACCACGGCCCGCCTGTGGCAAAGCGGCCGCTTGTCCGGGCTGCCCCTCAAGGACGCCCTGTAGGCGTCACCAGGAAACCGCGCAGCGCGGACAGCACCCCTTCGGGCGCCTCGGTCATGAGGCTGTGCCCCGCTGGCAGCATCACCGTCTTGGCCTTGGGCACCCGCTCCTGCAGCACGCGTGCCGCCTTCGGGGGCGTCATCGCGTCGCGCTGGCCCAGCACGAACAGCACCGGGCAGCGCACCGCTTCCATCGCGGCTTCGCCGCCCCGGTAGTCGTCGCAGGCCTTGAACCCGGTGTGAAAGAGGTTCACATGCGGGTTGCCCGCCAGGATGCGCCGCATCAGCGCGCGCGTGGTGCCAGGCACCCAGGTGCCCGGGCCCAGCGCGGAGGGCGGCGGGGCGAGCAGGGCGTGCGAGTAGGCGGTGACGCGTTCGATAGCCCGTTGCGGGTCGTTCAGGGATTCGTCCAGCAAGGCGGGTGACACGCGCATCGGGTAGGCGGTGCCGACCAGGGCCAGGTGGCTGGCCCGCTGCGGCGCCTGTGCCGCGACCTCGAGCGCGGTGAGCGAACCGAAGCTGTGGCCCACCAGGGCGGCTTGCTCCACCCCTGCCGCATCCATCAGGGCCAGCGCAAAACGCGCAGCCTCCTCGACGCTGCGAGGCGGGTCACCCGCGCTGTAGCCGTGCCCTGGCAGGTCGGGCGCCAGCACGTTCCAGCCATGGTGGGCGAACCATCGGCTTTGCAGGATCCAGACGCAGTGGGCGTTGAGCACGCCGTGCAGCATCAGGACCGTGGGTCGGGTCGGATCGAAGGGTCGGCCACCGGTGTAGCAGTAGGTGCGGTGGCTATTGACGGTCAGTTCCATGGTGCGGGCCTCACGCGTGTTTCTCGGCGGCCTTGAGGGCGCGCTGGAGGTCGTCGATCAGGTCGTCCGCATCCTCCAGTCCGATGGACAGGCGAATCGTGCCTTGCGTGATGCCGGCGCCTGCCAGGGCCGCATCGTCCATGCGGAAATGCGTGGTGCTGGCCGGGTGGATCACCAGGGAGCGGCAGTCGCCCACATTGGCCAGGTGGCTGAACACCTTCAGCGCCTCGATGAAGGCCTGGCCCTGGGCGCGGCTGCCCTGCAGGTCGAAGCTGAAGACCGAGCCCGCGCCGCGGGGCAACAGCTTTTGCGCGAGGGCGTGGCTCGGGTGCGAAGGGAGCATGGGGTGGCCGACCCGCGCCACGAAGGGGTGAGCGGCCAGGAACTCCACCACCTTGCGGGTGTTGGCCATATGGCGCTCCATGCGCAGGGACAGGGTCTCGATGCCTTGCAGGATCAACCAGGCGGTATGAGGGCTCATGCAGGCGCCGAAATCGCGCAGCCCCTCGCGCCGCGCCCGCAGCAGAAAGGCACCCACCGTGGACTCTTCGCTGAACACCATGTCATGAAAGCCCGCATAGGGCGCGGCCAACTCGGGAAAACGCCCCGCCGCGCGCGGGCTGTGCCAGTCGAAGCTGCCGCCATCCACCACGATGCCCCCGATCACCGTGCCGTGGCCCGAGAGGAACTTGGTGGCCGAGTGGTACACGAGGTCGGCACCCAGCGACAGCGGCTGCATCAGCCACGGCGGGGTGAGGGTGGCGTCCACCAGCAGGGGCACGCCGGCTTCGTGGGCGATCGCCGCGACCGTGGGGATGTCCAGCACGTCCAGCCCCGGGTTGCCTACCGTCTCGCCAAACAGCAGCCGCGTCTCGGGCCGGATTGCTGCGCGCCAGCCGTCGATATCGCCGGGCGCGACGAAGGTGGTTTCGATGCCGAAGCGGCGCAGGGTGTAGTGCAGCAGGTTGTGCGAGCCGCCATACAGGGCGGAACTGGCCACGATGTGCGAGCCCGCGCCCATGAGGGTGGCCACCGCCAGGTGCAGGGCCGCCTGGCCGCTGGCCGTGGCGATGGCACCGATGCCACCCTCCAGCGCCGCCACGCGCTGCTCCAGCACCGCGGTGGTCGGGTTGCTGATGCGGGTGTAGACATGGCCCGCACGCTCCAGGTTGAACAGGGATGCGGCCTGCTCACTGGACTCGAAGACGAACGACGTGGTCAGGTGGATCGGGACGGCTCGCGCGCCGGTGGCGGGGTCGGGCGCGGCACCCGCATGCAGTGCGAGTGTGTCGAAGCCGGGGTCGGAATAGCCGGACATGGATCGGGGCCTCCAGGCTGTTGGAACTGGCGCAAATTGTGGGCTATATTGGCCTAACCACATCGGGTGGCGCGCACCCGCCCAGGAGATCCTCCATGAAAGTCAGCGACATCCTTCGCGTCAAAGGCAACACCCTCTACACAGTGGGTCCCGACCAGGCCCTGGCCGAGGCCGTCGAGCTCATGGCCGACAAGGACATCGGTTCGCTGGTGGTCATGGCGCATGGCGATCTGGTGGGGATGCTCACGTTCCGCGAGGTGATCCAGTGCATCGTGCGCAACGGGGGCACGGTCGGCAGCACCCGCGTGCGCACCGCGATGGACGACCATCCCCTGACCTGTACCGCCGAGACCGAGCTCGATGAAGTGCGCCGCATGATGCTCGATCGTCACGCCCGCTACATGCCGGTCATGGAGAGCCGCATGCTCATGGGCGTGATCAGTTTCTACGACGTGGCCAAGGCGGTGGTCGACAGCCAGAACTTCGAGAACCGCATGCTCAAGGCCTATATCCGCGACTGGCCCTCCGGCGAAGACGCCCAGCCCACCGCGCAGCTCTGATTTCTCCGCTCGCCTGGCGCTACCGGGGACGCCCGTGCCCTCTGGGATAATCCCCGCATGAGCGGCAACACCTTCGGCACCCTGTTCACGGTCACCAACTTCGGCGAGTCGCATGGCCCGGCCATCGGCTGCGTGATCGACGGCTGCCCGCCGGGCCTGCCGCTGTCCGAGGCCGACATCCAGCCTGACCTGGACCGCCGCCGCCCCGGCACCAGCCGCCATGTCACCCAGCGCCAGGAAGAAGACCGCGTCGAGATCCTCTCCGGCGTCTACGAGGGCGTGACCACCGGCACGCCCATCGCCCTCCTGATACGTAACACCGACCAGCGCAGCAAGGATTACAGCGAGATCGCCCGCAGCTTCCGCCCGGGCCATGCCGATTACACCTACCTGCAGAAATACGGCGTGCGCGATCCGCGCGGCGGCGGGCGTTCCTCGGCCCGCCTGACGGCGCCCATGGTAGCGGCCGGCGCAGTCGCCAAGAAATGGCTGGCCCTGCGCCATGGCACGCAGTTTCGCGGGTGCATGCAGCAGATCGGCGATGTGGTGATTGGCTTTGAGAGCTGGGACCATGTGCCGGTCAACCCCTTCTTCGCCCCGGTGGCCGACGTGTCGGCCCTGGAGGCCTATATGGACGCCCTGCGCAAGTCGGGCGATTCATGTGGCGCGCGCATCCGCGTCGTCGCCACTGGCGTGCCGGTGGGCCTGGGCGCACCGCTCTTTGACAAGCTGGATGCCGATATCGCCTACGCGATGATGGGGATCAATGCGGTCAAGGGCGTGGAGATCGGCGCTGGCTTTGCCAGCGTGACGCAGCGCGGCACCACCCATGGCGACTCCATCACTCCCCAAGGATTTGCCACCAACAACGCTGGCGGTGTGCTGGGCGGCATCAGCACCGGTCAGGACCTGGAAGTCTCGATCGCGATCAAACCCACCAGCTCGATCATCACGCCGCGCGCCAGCATCGACATCGACGGCGCGCCCATCGAGGTGGTGACCAAGGGGCGCCACGACCCCTGCGTGGGCATTCGCGCCACGCCCATCGCCGAGGCGATGCTGGCCCTGGTGGTCATGGACCACGCGCTGCGCCATCGGGCCCAGAACGCCGACGTGCGTCCCCCCTTGGCGCCGGTTCCGGGCCGCGCCACCTGATGCAAGCGGCCGAGCCCGCCGGGGCGCGGCAGATCGCGCCGTTCGCGGTTCTGTCCGCCAGCTACTTCGCGCACATCGGCTTCTTCAACCCCTACCTGCCGCTGTGGCTGCAGCACCTGGGGTTTCCCATCTTCGTGATCAGCCTGCTGGCCGCCGTCCAGTCCGGCACCCGCATCTTCGCGCCCTATGTATGGGGCATGCTCAGCGACCGCACTGGCGAGCGCGTGCGCCTGCTGCGATGGAGCGCCTTCGTGGCCCTGGCCTCGTCCCTGGGCCTGTGGTGGGCCGACAGCCCACTTTGGGTGGGCGTGGTGCTGCTGGTGCTGTTCACGCACACCAGCTCCATGATGGCCCTGACCGAGGCGGCCATGGCGCACCTGGTGGCGGGCGACTGGGGGCGCTACGGACGGATCCGCCTGTGGGGATCGATCGGCTTCATGGCCACGGTGTTCATCGCCGGCGCCTGGTTCGAGCATTTCGGGATGGGGCATTTCCCGGGATGGACCCTGCTCACGCTGGCCGCGGTCCTGGGCGGCACGCTGTGGCTGCCAGACTCGCGTGAGAAGCGGACCGATGCGCATGACGCGGGCAGCCCGGTCGGGCCGGTGCTGCGCCAGGCGCCGGTGCGCTGGTTCTTCGCGACACTGTTCTTTCATGTCACCGCGCACTTTTCGATCTACGCCTATTTCTCCCTCTATCTGGACTCCAAGGGGTACGGCAAGGCCACCATTGGTGCCCTGTGGGCTGTGTCGGTGGTGGTGGAGATTGCCTGGTTCTTTCTGCAGGGGCGCCTGATGCGGCTGGCGCGGATGTCACGCTGGCTGATGGTGTGTTCGCTGGCGACTGTGTTGCGCATGGCCCTGGTCGGTGTGGCGGCCGACTGGATCCTGGCCCTGGTCCTGGCGCAGATGCTGCATGCCCTGACCTTCGCGGCGCACCACACCGCCTGCATCGCGGTGGTGACCCACCATTTCCCGGGCCGGCTGCGCGCGCGGGGGCAGGCCCTGTTCACCGTGATCGGCTACGGCCTGGGCGGGATGCTGGGCGTGCTGGTCGGGGGTGCGCTGATCACCGGCCTGGGTTACGAGGCCCTTTACGGCGCAGCGTCCCTGCTGGCCGCTCTGGCGGCGGCCTGTGCGTGGCGCATGCAACGCCTCGAGCGCGCCCAGCACGACGAGCACCAGCCGGTGGTGTGAAGCTGCTCCAGCTCAGGGCTTGCGGGCCAGGGCCTGCTTGACCTCGCGACCCAGTTCGATCACTGCCATCGCGTAATAGCTGGACTGGTTGTAGCGTGTGATCACGTAGAAGTTCTCCGTGCCAGCCACGTAGCTGTTGGGGGCGTCGCCGTTTTGCAGTTCGACCAGGGCCAGCGGTCCCGGATGCTGCAAGGCCTCGCCCTCGAGCGTCGCGCCTTTGGTCGTGAAGCTTGCCACGCTGAAGGTGGGCAGGATGTCCGGCGCGAGCAGGACGTCCAGGTCGGGGCCGGATGCGTCCAGGCGCACCGGGTAGTGCGTGGGCATACCGGTCTGCCAACCGTGGCCCTTGAAGTAGGAGGCCACCGAGCCGATCGCGTCGACGGCGCTGCGGCGCAGGTCGATGCGACCGTCTCCGTCGAAATCGACCGCCCAGCGCGCCCAACTCGTGGGCATGAACTGCGGCAGGCCCATTGCGCCCGCATAGCTGCCCAGAGGCGACAAGGGACTGCCGCCCGCGCGGTGCGCCAGGGCCAGCAGCTGCTCGAGCTCGCCCCGGAAATAGGCGCTGCGTTCCGCAGCGCGAGGATGGCTCGTGGGGTGGTCGAACGACAGGGTGGCCAGGGCGTCGATCACCCGGAAGGTTCCCATTTGCTGGCCGTAGATCGTTTCCACGCCGATGATGCCGACGATGGTTTCCGCCGGTACGCCGTAGTCTTTCTCGGCGCGTTCCAGTGCCGCGCGGTGCTGCTGCCAGAAGCGCACGCCCGCCGCGATACGCACCGGGTCGATGAAGCGGCTCCGATACAGCGCCCAGTTCTTGCGGCTCCCTGCTGCAGGCGGCTGCATCAGGCGTTGCACCACCGGCAGCAGGCGCGCCTGGCCGATCGCCTCACGCGTCCAGGCCGCATCCAGACCCTGGCGTTGCGCAATCTCGTCGGCAAAGCGCAGGGCGTCTTCCCGCGCCCGGTAGGAGGCGCCTGCAGCAGCCCCGGCGCTTGCGGTGGGCTTGGCGGGCTTGGATTTCTTGGAGGAGGGTCGAGCCTTGGCTGGCTTCACCCGCTGGGCCGGTGCGCCTTCAGCCCGGGGCGAGGGCGTGTGCGCAGGGGGTGACTCGGCCCGGGCAAACGGGGTGATGGCGGTGCCGGCGAAGGCCAGGCAGGCAAGAAAGGCGCGGTACATCAGGTACTTCAGATCCGAAGGCCTGCATTCTCGCCGATGCGCCCGGCGCAGCACGCGAGCGCGCGAGCGTCTTTGAGACCGCGTGTTAAGCTGATCCGCGTCGCGCATCACTGCCAGCCGCTTGCATGAACACCTTCGAGAGCCTCTTGCGGGGCCTGGCCCACCCGGACATCGCCCGAGAAGTCGCGGCGCTGGTCGCCTGCCTCTTGACCGCGCTTGCGGTGTGCTGGGGCGCCGGTCGCGGCAAGGGCGAGCAGTCGGTCTGGTTCGGGCGCGGCATCGTCGACGGCCTGCTCTTTCCCTTGCTGGCCCTGCTCCTGACCTATGGCGCCATGCTGCTGCTCGCGCCGCACCAGCCGGTGGCCCTCCTGCGCATCGCGGTACCGGTGCTGGTGTCGCTGGCTGGCATCCGATTCCTGGCACGGGTGCTGACCGTGGTCTTCCCCTCGTCTGGCATGGCCCGCCTGGCCGAGCGTCTGTTTTCCTGGCTCGCCTGGCTGGGGGCGGTGCTGTGGATCGTGGGCCTGCTGCCGACGGTCACTCAGGAGATGGATGCAATCCGTTTCACCTTCGGCAAGTCTAAGGTGAGCCTGCTGGACCTGGCCGGCGGCGTGCTGTCGGCGGGGGCGGTGATGGTGGTGGTGCTGTGGGTGTCCGCAGTACTGGAGCGGCGGGTGCTGCAGCCGGCGGTCAGCGACCTGTCGCTGCGCAAGGTTGCAGGCAATACCTTGCGCGCCGTGCTGCTGCTGGTGGGCCTGCTGCTGGCGCTATCGACCGTGGGGGTAGATCTCACCGCGCTGTCGGTGCTGGGGGGCGCCCTGGGCGTGGGCCTGGGCTTTGGCCTGCAGAAACTCGCCGCCAACTACGTGAGCGGCTTCGTGATCCTGTTCGAGCGCTCGCTGCGCATCGGCGATACCGTGCGGGTCGACCACTTCGAGGGCGAGGTCATGGACATCAAGACCCGCTACACCCTCATACGGGCCTCCGACGGACGTGAATCCATTGTTCCCAACGAGAAGCTGATCACCGAGCGCATCGAGAACCTCTCGCTGGCTGACTCGCGCATCCTGCTCACGTCTGACATCACCGTGGGCTACGACAGCGACGTCGATCGGGTGCAGAGGATCCTGGTGGATGCGGCGTTGGCGGTGCCGCGGGTGCTGCGCACACCGGCGCCGTCGGCCCGCCTCGCGCGCTTCGGCGCCGACGGCCTGGAGTTCACCCTCCTGTACTGGATCGACGACCCGGAGAATGGCCAGCTCAATGTCCGCTCGGATACCAACTTGCAGATCCTGCAGGGCCTGCGCTCGGCCGGCATCGAGATTCCCTTCCCGCAACGGGTGGTGCAGATGCGCCCGGCGCCCGGCGCCTGAGGCCAGGCCCTCCCTATAATCCCCTCAAAAAGAACGTTCGTTCTTTTTATTGGACCTCCCCGCCGGAAAACCCTCGCGGGCGCCTGCACCGATGGTGCACCGCATAAAATCTCTGGTTTACGTAAACGTCAATTCAAGCCCCAAGGAGCGCCCCAGCATGAAGGCCCTGGTTCCCGTCAAACGGGTGGTGGACTACAACGTGAAGGTCCGCGTCAAGTCGGACAACACGGGTGTGGACATCGCCAACGTGAAAATGAGCATGAACCCCTTTGACGAGATCGCCGTCGAAGAGGCGGTCCGGCTCAAGGAAAAGGGCGTGGTGACCGAGGTCATCGCCGTCTCCTGCGGCGTGGCGCAGTGCCAGGAAGCCCTGCGCACCGCCATGGCCATCGGCGCCGACCGCGCCATCCTGGTCGAGACCGATGTGGAGCTGCAGCCCCTGGCGGTGGCCAAGCTGCTCAAGGCCCTGGTGGACAAGGAGCAGCCCCAGTTGATCATTCTGGGCAAGCAGGCGATCGACGACGACTGCAACCAGACCGGTCAGATGCTCGCCGCACTGGCCGATCTGCCCCAGGCCACGTTTGCCAGCAAGGTGGTAGTGGAAGGTGGCAAGGCGCACGTCACGCGCGAGGTCGACGGCGGCCTGGAGACGCTTTCGATCAGCCTGCCGGCGGTGATCACCACCGACCTGCGCCTGAATGAGCCGCGCTATGTGACGCTGCCCAACATCATGAAGGCCAAGAAAAAGCAGCTCGACACCTTCAAGCCCGAAGACCTGGGCGTAGATGTCACGCCGCGTCTCAAAACCCTCAAAGTGGC
>JACCDI011764624.1_pt1 | contig 17434 bp, 40 predicted proteins | sample 7442791 | NCBI WGS metagenome assembly JACCDI01 (sample SAMN15323434, study PRJNA562643) | freshwater metagenome | isolation source: river surface water | place: USA:Blue River Watershed | collected 2017-08-15 | reverse complement strand
GAAGAGTTAAGAGATAGTTGGAAAGCTGGTAAGATTATTCATCCAAATATAGATTTTGCAACAAACGCAATTCATGCTACATTTGAAGGTAAAGATGTAATAATATATAAGTTTAGTAGCTACGGATATGTAGTATCAAATCAAAAAGGAACACATACAATATCAGCAGGTGATGCCGGTATTATGATTCAGTTTACAAATAAATAATATGTACCCACAATCAGTACAAGAAGCAACGGATAAGTACCTAATGGTAGCAGATAAACTGTTTGGTATGAAATTAAAGGGAGAACTCCTAACTGATGCAAATGATTTTATCAATGATTACTTTTTTCAAAAGTTTTTAAAAGGTGATGAAGTTGCATTGGAAGATAGAAATGAAATAAAATACTTACATTCATATATAGTATCTAGAATGGTAGTATATGAATTGACAGAGAAAGGATTTATGGGAATGTATAAAGAGGATGATACAAAGCCAGGTCAAGAGATACTCTATTTAACAGAATCAGGAAAACAATACTTAAACGAATATTTTAATGAAGATGAATATGATGAACACACAAACATGGAAGAATTGGTTGAATACATTAGCGGTAGTTCTTTTAGTAGCTAGTGGATTAGTAGCACAAGATTTAGTAACTATTAAACACCAAAACTATACAACTACATTTAGTAAATCAAAAAGATACCCAGTATTAGTACAATGGGAAACAACAAAAGCAATGGTAGGTTGTCCAACTCCATTAAAGAGAAAAGATAATTTTAAACCAGACCCACAATTACCTGTTGAGACTAATATAGCAGCTGATTATGTAAAAAGTGGATATGATAGAGGGCATGTAATGCCAGCAGCTGATAATCTTTGCCAAACTCCGGCAGTACAAGATGAGTGTTTCTATTTCTCAAATATGGTAGCACAAACTCATAGATTGAATGCGGGAGATTGGAAATCATTAGAAACCGCAACAAGAGATTGGGCATTGGTAAACGATGTGGTAAGAGTATGGAGTGGTTCGGTTGGAGAACAAAAGAAAATTGGTAGTGTTTCAGTTCCTACACAATGTTGGAAAGTAGTACACATTCCATCAGCAAACAAATGGTTAGCATATCTATTCAACAACGATGTATCTAACCCAGATGGTTTCCAAAACAACGAAGTACCTTTATCACAAATAGAAAAACTAACCGGTTACACCTTTAAGTAGCGCCGGAGGGGGCGGGGGGAGAAAAAGGTGTCGAACCTAAAAATTTTTGATAGTGCGTCTTCTTCCTCCACCCCCAATAAAAATATAAATATTATTTGGATTATTGAGGATAAATTCGTATATTTGTTCTTATAAAAATTAGTTATGAAAAAATCTCTTATTAACCTTGCCTATGGGGCATTTTTGGGTGGTTCGTTAGCAATCTTCGCTAATGTACATTGGAACGATTGGCAATTCTATGCAATCGTTATTCCTACAATCTTATTAGCAGAAATGAAAGTTTATCACATAAACGATGGGAAAGATGAGTAAAAGAGATAATACTTTGATATGGGTTATAGCAGCTTTGATGTTATGTATAACCATTCAATTGATTGGAACAATGCGAATGAAGTACGAAATCAAACAATTGGAGGGGCAAATCCTACAACTTAAAAAGAGTAATGAAGTTCACAAATAAAATCTTACGATTTCTTTTTGGTATAGAGTTGTGTACAATCTACGACAACTATACTGGGAACATTGTTGGGTATGGAATTAGAAAACATTTAAAATGAAGATAGCACTTATAACATTGATGTGTGGGATTCTAATGAGTTTTACATCATCGGAAGAAAAAATCCTTTTTGTTGGGGATTCTCTAACTGCGTATAGAGGTGGGTGGCAACATCAATTGGCTAGGTTGAGACACGCTGAATACGATAATATCTCAAAAGGTGGGAAGAGAACAAAGTGGATGTTAAAGGAATTGAAGAAACAACTATCGGAAACAAATGAGTACGATGAGGTGATTATCTATGGCGGTATCAACGACTCATTCTCTTATGTAAGTGAGGATGAAACAATACAAAACATTCAGGAGATGGTTTATCTTGTAAAATCGGTGAGAGCAGTACCGATTGTGATTGTTGGGTATAACCCACAAAAAGTAAATGTAAAAACTATGTATTCCAAAGAAGTTGAGACTCGTTGCCGTAATAGATACATCAAATTGCAAAAGAGAATGCAAACTGAATTAAAACAATGTGTGGTGATTCCTATGAACAATACAATTGATAGAGATGATTCGGATGACGGTATCCATTTGAAAGGTAGTGGTCATCAAAAGTTTGCTAAATTTGTATTTGATAACCTATGAAAAAGTGGATATGTAAAATTTTAGGACATCGTTATCAAACGAACTTTGGGTGGATGCCATCTAAAACTCGTTGTTTGAGATGTGGAATGAAATGGAAAGCAATTGTTAATCCAGATTATAATGGTAATCCTATACAAACGGATATGCATATTTGGGTAGAAGATAAATAAATAAAAAAGTTATGACATCAAAAGAATTTGTAGTTTGGATGCAAGGGTTTGTAACTGCTTGCAATGATTATTCACCCACGCCAAAGCAGTGGGATATTATGAAGGATGAGTTAGCAAAGGTTAAGGATGAATCAACACCATCCTACATTGGGTTTACACCTAATACCGGTGGAACAATACAAACACTACCATTTATCCAACCAGCTCCATCGGACCCGTTGAATCCATATAAGATAACTTCTGGTACAACTGGTCAAAGTGGTGTAATACTTACAACAACACCTAATAGTAGTGGAACTGTTACATATAATCCATCTACAACTACATTGTGGAATCCAAGTGGTTCTGTATGGAGTTACACATCCACATTACCACAACAACAAAATGCAGAAATACTAACAGGACCTATTGGAAAAAATGGACCTGATGATTCCACATTAGATGAACAACAACATCCAAAGGTAGAAAGTAATCAATTAGAACTAGATTTTGAACCAAAATAGATATGATATATAATAGTAATAGTACAAACCCTACAAAAATTACTGGAGAGCAATATGGTACAAAAGTATCAGTTGAGATAGACCATAGTGATACTGATATTGATGAATTGTTTGATGCATTTGAAACAATTATTGTAGGTTTGGGATACCATCAATCATCTTGGAAACAATGGATTTTGGATAGAGCGGATGAATACAGAGAAGAAGAAAATGAAATTTCGGATTCGTTGAGTGGATTTAGTGATGATGAATTAGGAGAAGCGATTGCAGAATTTAACCATTTAGAAAGTTTAGACGATTAAGATATGAGCGGATTGAGATTACCAAAGGATAGAACCTTACACTTTACCAAACAGGTTGACCAAGTTTCAATCGCTGAACTGACCCGTTCTATTGTAGAGATTGTAGAGGATGATGAATATTTAACAGGTCTATACAAATTGCATGGATTGGATTACCAACCTTTGCCAATTAAGATATATATAGATAGTTATGGTGGAGCCGTCTATCAATGTATGGGATTGATTGGTATTATGGAGCGTTCAACGACTCCAATACATACGATTGTTACGGGTGTTGCTATGAGTTGTGGGTTTTTGATTACAATTGCTGGTCACAAACGATTCTGCTACCCAACATCAACTCTATTGTATCACCAAATATCATCCGTTAAAGCTGGTACTTTGAAGGATATTGAGGATGATGTGATTGAGATGAAACGATTGCAGAAGTGGGTAGATGATTTAACTATCCGTAAGACTGGAATTAAGAAAGCAAGGTTGAAAGAAGTATATAAAGAAAAGATTGATTGGTATATCCCAGCAGAAGAAGCATTGGAGTTGGGAGTAATTGATGATATATTATAATGGATAAGATAATTTTAGTTCACTACATCAATATAGATGGTGTACCCCAACATAATTTGGGAGAAATGATGGAGCTAGTAAAGGAATCATTAGCAAAAGATGCTGATATTATTTCCTATATAGTTCCAGTCAAAGATGAACCAACTCGTATTGAGTGTGTGAATCCAAAGTTATTAAAAGAGAATGATGATGCTTGGGATAACGTGAAGAGAATATTGGATAGAAACCAAAAAGCAGTTGATAAATTCATAAAAGATGGAATGTAAATTAGACCCAAAGTGTGAAGTACAATGTGATGATTGTAAATCATTCTACCAAAGAATGCATGAAAAAATCCATGCTGTAAACGAGGATGATATTCACGATATTTCATTGTTTGATTGGACGGGATATATGATGAATTGGGCTAATGATGAAAAAGAAGAAGAATGATGGAAGAAGAAGAAAAAGTAAAATGGGATGGCTTTGATGGAGCAATCATAGGAAATTGCTATGATAGTGGTAGATACATCTATGATACGGATTCGATGATTACCATTTTAATGACTAGGGATGGTATGACATATCAAGACGCATCGGAGTATTTAGAATATAATGTATTTAATAATCATATTACAAATACTCACGGTAAGTATATAACACCTATACATTTGGTAAAGGAATATAATATAGATTAGTATGGCAGAAGAAAGATTTTTTGCTAATTGGGGTGAAGAGGGTGAGGATAAGTGGGAAGATGTAGATGAACCCAAAGAGGAAAAACTTACACCGGAAGAGCGTATTGAAAGAATAAAAGATACGATGGTGAAGAAAAAGTGGTCTACGGGAGCATATCCACGTGGCGCTGGCTTCCGTCCTATATTAGAATCCGATATTAGAGATGCCCAATCCAAATCTAAATCCGCATTTGAAGCAGCTAGAACTTTGGGTGTATCATATAATACCTATAAGAAATGGGCTAAAACCTATGGTATATTTGAGAACTTATTGAATCCAGCGGGTATTGGTATTGTTCGTGCTAACCAAGTTCACAATGGTGAGAACGCATTGGATAAGATATTGAGAGGTGAAGGTAAGCCGGATTATCCAATTGCAAGATTGAAACGGAGATTGATTACATCTGGTTACTTTGCAGAAGAGTGTACTTGTTGTGGATTTGATGAGAAACGGGCAACTGATAATAAAGTTCCATTACTATTGGATTTTTTAGATAACGATTGGCAAAACCATAAGTTAGAAAACCTACGATTCCTATGTTACAATTGCTTCTTTTTATTGGTAGGTAAACGAAGAATACCAAAGAGAGGAACTATTATTACACAGGGTGTTGAAGATGATGGTGATGAAGATGAAGCAACAGAAGATGAAACTACAACAATAGAATAAGTTATGGTAATTAGATATAATCATGTATTTACATCGGATGAGTATAGAAAACTGATTGAACTTATTAAGGAATTTAAGTGGATATATGGTGGTACAAGTACAACCGATTCAGAAGCTAGTAAATTTTGGTATTCGGAATTGATTGATAATTCATACTTTACTGATTTCTTTTTCAATAGAATCAAAGAAATAACTGGTAAAAATTACATACTCAAAAGAGCATATGCAAATGGACAGACTTGGGGACAAGATGGAGATTGGCATAGAGATTCGGGTGAACCGAATGGATATACATTCTTATATTACTCAAACTATTCAGATGATGTATCTTTGATTGGTGAAACTTACTTTGATGTCAATGATGAACAATTAGCAGTATCACCAATACCAAATAGTGCAGTATTATTCTCACACGATTTACTACACAAAGGAATGGCTCCAAAGAGAAGATTTAACGATATGAGAGTTACAATAGCATTCAAATTAGAAGAAATTCAAACTACTTAAAAAAAACTTAAAAAGTTTTTGGATATATGGAAACTTATTCGTATATTTGTATCACTTTAAAATTAAAAGAAAATAGTTATGAGTTTAGTAGGAAAACAATTCCCAAACATCACAAAAAAAGCAATTGATGAAATGGGTGATACATTTGAGTTAAATGTATTAGATGAAGCAGTAGAAGGTAAGCAAAAGGTATTACTATTTTGGTATCCAAAAGATTTTACATTTGTTTGTCCAACTGAAATCCATGCATTTCAATCAAAGTTGGATGAGTTTAAGAAACGCAATTGTAAAGTTATTGGTGCAAGTTGTGATACAAACGAAGTTCATTTTGCTTGGTTGACAACTCCAAAGGATAATGGTGGAATAGAAGGTGTAACATTCCCTTTAATATCAGATACAAACCGTCAATTATCTGCTACATTAGAAATCTTAAATGATATTGATGATGATTTTGTATCGTATAGAGCAACATATCTAATTGATGAACAGGGTGTAATCTTCCATGAATCAGTAAATGATATGCCAATTGGTAGAAATGTAGATGAATACCTACGATTATTAGATGCTAAAATTCACAATGAAAAGCATGGTGAAGTTTGCCCGGCGAATTGGGAAGAAGGTAAAGAAGCAATGAGTGCAACAAAGGATGGTGTAGCTAATTATTTATCAAAGAACTAATATGATTGAATTAGGAATGGATAACTTATTGGAATATGTTGCCAATAATAATAAAGTAATCGTTCAGTTTGGTGCTGGATGGTGTGGTAATTGTAAGATTACTAAACCAAAGTTCAAACGATTATCAACTGAAAATGAGGATGTTACATTTATCTATGTGGATGCTGAAAAGTTTCCAGAGAGTAGAGGGTTAGCAAGTGTAACAAATCTACCAACATTTGCATCATTTTTAAATGGTCAGTTGATTAAAGAAACGCAGGGTAACAAAGAAGAAACCATAAAGGAAGCACTAAATGCGATTACCGGTAATTAAACACATCGTAGAACAAACATACGATGAGGATTTTTTAGAAGAAACTTTAGTAGTTCTTGAATCTCTAATTGAAGCTAGGGGTATAAAGGATGAAGAGTTAGATGTAATTGGTGAACTTATATCCAACATAGAAGGTGCGAAAGCAGTAAAAATGGATATTAAGAGCGGAACTACACAAAAAGATGCCCTAAATAACTTTATGAAACGAGTTATGGGTTCAATAAATAAGTAAATAAACAATTAAATAATAAATCTATGTCAAAGTATTTTCAAGTTGCAGTAGAGTTACACACAGACAATGGTAAAGGTGGAACTAAAAAGGTGAGAGAACAATATTTGGTGGATGCTCAATCCGTTACGGAAGCAGAAGCACGTGTTGTTAAGGAGTTCGAAGCATCTAACATTCAGTTAGAGTACGAAATCAAAGGAGCATCTCAATCAAAAATTGTAGAGGTATTTGAATAATGGAGAAGCAAGTTAAAGAAGAACGAAAACTTGCACTCAAAAGAGTTCCACCGGGGGATAAGTGGGTATTTGCTAATGGTTCATCCAAAGCAACATATCCATCCCTAACGGATGGGTTAGAGGCTTGGTTTCAAGCTAATGGAGACACTCAATTCTTTATGGATGCGAGGCAAGGTACGGTTGAGGTTGTTTCAACAATTGAAGTGGAAGTACCACAGAAAAGATTTTCGTTATACGGCGAAGATTGATATTTATATAGTAACCAAACAAATAAAAATAAATGAATACAATTCTAATCATTCTCGCAATCCTTGCTAATGCTGGTGGAGCGGTCTATTTTTTCACAAAGAGTGGAAAAATTAAGGACACGGATGGGGATTTAATCCCAGATGTAATAGAGGATTCTGTTGCAGAAGTAAGTAAGACTTTTACCGAAACAAAGGCAAAAGTAGAAAAAGTAAAGGAGCAAGTAGAAGATGTTACTAAAGCAGTTAAGAAAGTAGCTAAAGAAATTAGTGAAGTAGCTGATGTGGTACAGGGTAACGAAGTTCCTGCAAAGAAAAAAAGACGTTATTATAAACCAAAAACTAAAACAAATAAACAGTAAATTATGAAGCAATTAGCATTCTTATTCGTGGCAACAATGGTTGCATTATCAGTAGTATCTTGTGGTGGTTCTAAATCAGAATCAGCAGCAGATTCAGTAGCAGTAGATACAGTAGCAGTGGATTCAGTAGCATCTGATTCAGCAGCAGTAGATACGGCAGTAGCTAAATAAGCAACTAACTACTATGTAAGGAGACCTCCCAATTGGGAGGTTTTTTTATGTCCAAAAATATATTTTAGAAAAGGCTTGACATTTTGCTACCTTTTGCGTATCTTTATAGGGTAATGAGAGTTAGATATAAAATAATTTCAAAATTGGGTAAAATAACATCAAAAGTGGGTAAAATACCATTAGACATTCTCAATTATTTTCACTATATTTGTATATACATTAAAAGATAGATACTATGTTAAACAACTTCTTCAAAGGTAAAACATCTACCAAATCAGCCACTTCCTTTTGGGCCAATGATTATGATTTGGATTATGCTTGGGATGATTTAGATGTAGATGTTCCTACAAGAACCGCTACTGAAACTTCTACTCTACACTATCTAAAGTTAAACGCTCACCGCAGAGCGATTTCTAACTTTGTTAATATCCTTACTAATAAAAACATCCCCGTTCGTTTTACCATCAAAGGTGATTCTTATACGGATGGTAAATCCGTTACTATCTCTTCCGATTTGAAGCCAGATAAGTTTGATTCTACTGTTGGTTTGGCGTTGCACGAAGCATCTCACATTGTTCTTACTGATTTTGAAACCTTTGTGAACTACAAAGCTAATCCAACATTGGTTGAGAAATACATGGAAGTTGTTGAAAATTTAGATAAAACCAACCAATCTCACCAAAGTTGGGCTAACCAACGAATTTGGGAATTGGTTAAGAATTTAACCAACTATGTAGAAGATAAACGAATTGACAACCACGTTTACACTACCTGTCCTGGCTATCGTGATTACTATCGTTCTCTATACGATGTGTATTTCAATGATGCATCAATTGATAAGGGCTTACTTTCAAATGAGTACACTACGGAAACTGTGGATTCTTATTTGTTCCGTATCATTAACATCACTAACCCTAATTCGGACTTATCAAAGTTGCGAGGTTTGGGTAAGATTTCTAAATTGTTAAACTTAAACAACATCAATCGTATCACATCTACCCAACAATCAGTTGAGATTGCGGAGGGTATTGTTGAAATCATCATCCAATCTATCGCTGATGAGATGGAGGACGAAAAGAATGGTAATGGTAAGAGTAATGCTGAAAGTGGACCACAGCAAGAAGGTGAGGGTTCTGGTAAAGGACAAGGTGAGAGTGGTGATGGTGAAGGTGATGACGATGATTTGGAGGTTGAGTTTGATGATTCGGAAGATGGTGAGGGTGGTTCTGATTCAGGCCCATCCGCTTCCTTAAATCAACCACTTAAAGGTAAAATCAAAGTTAAAGAATCCGAAGGTAGTGGCTCTGATAAAGGTACTAAATTAAGTGAAGCTAATAAGAAGAAATTAGAGAAAGCAATTAAGAAACAACAAGATTTCTTAAAAGGTGAAACTAAAAAGAAAGCAATCACTAATAAAGACGATAAAGCATTAGAACAAATTGCTAAATCAGGCACTGAATTGGTAAATGTTGCCGGTGAAACTATCGAAGGTGTTGGTAAAGTTCCTCAAACGCAGGTGGTTGTGGTTAAGAAATTGACCGAAGAGTTGATGAAATCTGAAAACTTCCCATTAGCTAGAACCGATTGGAGAAGCAAAGAATTAAAAGTTGATGAGCAAACTTTACAAAACGGATTATCATTGGGAACTATGTTGGGTAAGAGATTGCAGGTTCGTAGTGAGGAACGTGATACGGTTTACAATCGCCAATTGAATGGACGAATTGACCGCCGATTGGTTTCCGCTTTGGGTTATGATTACCAAAATGTATTCTACACAAAAGAAGTTGATAAATTTAAGAAAGTTATTCTTCACATTTCATTAGATGCATCTGGTTCTATGGCTGGTGACCGATGGAGAAAGGCAATGACCACCGCAATCGCTATTTGTAAAGCAGCTACGATGGTAAACAATTTGGATGTACAACTTTCAGTTCGCTCAACTATTGATGGGGCTGGTTGGAATAACAACAAACCTTATATGGTGATTGCATACGATTCTCGAACCGATAAGTTTACAAAGGTTAAGCAATTGGTAGCAGCATTAGAACCAAATGGTACTACGCCGGAGGGATTGTGTTTTGAAGCAATTATGAAACACTTTGTTGAATCAACAAATGATTTGGAATCTTACTTCTTAAACATCTCCGATGGTGAACCAAACTTTGGTAATGATTCAATCAACTACTCCCGCCAGGTAGCAAGTAAGCACACCGCTGAAATGGTTAAGCGAATCAAACAACGTGGTATTGGGGTGTTGAGTTACTTTGTATCAGATTACACACCATACGAAAGTTCAAAGAAGGTGTTTTCAGAAATGTATGGTAAGGATGCTAAATTTATTGATGTAAATGGTTTAGTTCCAATCACCAAAACTTTGAACGAATTATTCCTTAAAAAATAATGAAAAAAAGTTCAAAAATATTTGGCAATTCGCTTGACATTTTGCTATCTTTTGCGTATCTTTACTAAACATTGAGAGAGTTACTAATATTAAACATAAAATCTAAATCCAATTCTTATGACAAAGTTAAAAAATTCAGAGTTCGGTTACACTAATGAGATTTACAAATTAGAGAAATTACCTAATGGTAGAATCCAAATGTTGAACACACAAGGTGATGTTACAACCGGCGTTAAATTAAATCAAATCACCCGTTCCAAAGCACTACGAACTAACAAAGCAGTGCGAGGACACATTAACAAAGCAGGTAACAAAACCTACCGATTAGTAGATATGAAAGAATACGAAGCATTGGTTAAACCATTGAACACTACAAAAGCTGAACCAGTTAATGAGATTCCAAAAGACCACAACGCAATTGTGGATTTCATCCAAAATGGTTCGGTAGCATTGAAGCCAAAATCATTGATTATGAGTGAATTGAAATGGAAGTATTTAATCCGTTCAGCAGTTAGAGCTCGTAACATTATGATGACTGGACCTGCTGGTTCTGGTAAGACTCTCGCAGCAAAAGCATTGGTTGAGGCATTAGGACGCCCGTTCCACTACTTCAACTTGGGAGCAACGCAGGACCCGAGAGCAGCATTGATTGGTAACACTCACTTTGATAAAGGTAAGGGTACTTTCTTCTCCGATTCCGCATTCGTTACGGCAATCAAAACTCCTAACGCAGTTATCTTATTAGATGAGTTGAGCCGGGCTCACCCTGAAGCTTGGAATATTTTGATGAGTGTTTTAGACCAGGGCCAACGCTACCTCCGTTTGGATGAGGCAGAAGGTTCACCAATCGTACCGGTTGCAGAAGGAGTTACTTTCATCGCTACGGCTAACATTGGTAATGAATATACATCAACGCGTGTTCTTGACCGGGCTATTATGGACCGATTCACTACGATTGAGGTTGATGTTCTTGATAAAGAGCAGGAGTTAGAATTACTTACGATGTTGTATCCTGGCGTTGATTCTTATGATTTGAACGCTGTGGCTGAAATCGCCGCTCACACTCGTGACCAAATCCGTAACGAAGCCGGTAAGTTATCTACGGCAGTATCTACGCGAGCTAGTGTTGAGTTAGCTGGGTTGTTGTATGACGGTTTCAATTTGGTTGAGGCCGCTGAAATCTCCATCTTCCCATTCTACTCTACGGATGGTGGTATTGATTCAGAACGAACTTACATCAAACAATTGGTTCAAAAGTATCTTCGTGATGAGAGTGGTGATAAACCATTGTTTGAAGAGAAAGTTGAAGAGAATGACGAAGAAAACATCGTTTGGTAATTGACTCACTACGGCTGGGTGTGAAAGCATCCAGCCTTTATCTTATACTAATATGAAATATAATCCTGATAACGAATTAACACAAAACGAATTAAATTGTTTAGATGAAGCAGATTTCTTTGAGTATTTAGATTCAAAAGCCAAATATCTAAAACAATTCACTCGTCCTTTGGATACTTATCATACCAAAACATTCGCAGCATTGGCTAATGGTGGTGAGTTATCTACGGAAGAATTGAAAACAGCAAAGGAAATTGGTAAAGTTGGTGATGAGTTTCGTTCAAATGAAATAGCACAGGCGGCTGAAAGATTGGGTGGTGACCCAAAGTATAAAGACCCTCAAATTAAAAATGTAAAAACAAATCGTTCACAATGGTTTGATTAAAACTTAAAATTATGAATCAAGATAAATTAAATTTAGTAGTTGGTATATTGTTTATAGGTTTGACCTCATTGATTATAATGGGAGCACCTTTAATGTATCTATGGAATTGGATAGTACCATCAATTTTTGGATTACGATACATTACATTCTGGGAAGCTATTGGATTGAATATATTAGGACATATCCTATTCAGCCAAACTCTTTCGCCACTTAAATTAGTTTCATTAGTTAAAACCACATCCGCCAAATAATATGAATGTATCACTAACGATTGAGCAAACCAAATGGTTAATTGATTCCAAAAACTTCAATGAAGCAATGGATTTAGCACAACAAAGTATTACATATTTAGCTAACCATAGTAGAGAGCATGGTGGTGATTATATAGTTCCGGCTTACTTACCTATATTTGGTGAATGGATTATGACATCAAAGGGAAAGCAGAAGCGTGTTCTACGGTATGATAAAAAAGAAACTAAATCCGTAGATTATTGGAAGGAAAGGTTTTGGGAGTTATATTTATCAGCAGAGAAAAAGTATAAAAGACAACAAAATAAACTTAAAAAACAGGAGTTAGTATGAATTTAATGGATAAGATTATTGTCAAAGATGGTGATGAATTTGTAGAGAATATTTACTTTTTGGAGTATCATTCATACGGAGATAGGAATATATTTACATCAGAATCTAATTTGGTATATGATGAAGGAAGCGCAGTTGTATGGATGGGTTCGGTTGGTTCAAGAGCAATCAGACCAATGAGAACCGATTTACCGCTTACACAAATTGATGATATTACATATGAATTGAATATCGCAGAGTATAAGCATGGTCCAAAAAGTATGGCAGATTTATTTTAGTAAAAGCTTGACATTTTGCTATATTTTGCGTATATTTACTACATAATCAAAAAATAACAGTTATGAGCAGAACAAAAGAGTATTACTTGGAAACATTGGGTATTGATACGGCATCGGTTTATGATGATGTTGAGTATAACAATCCACCTTTGGATTTGTTTTTGGATGAGGAAATTGAATGTAATCTAACGGAGCAAGAAATCTATGAAGCTGAATTGCTTGATGATTATCTGCGAGATGTAAATCGTATCGGATAATTCGTATGGGATACAACAAATATAGATGGTTTACCAAAGGTAGACCCAACAAACCTTTAAGAGAGGATGCTCCTCTATTATTGAAGATACGAAATGGTGACTTTGGTTATTCTTATATGTTTGATGAAGCTAGGCATACTTGGGAATCCGCCAAAGTGGCTAGTGAGAATGCTTATAAGAATTATAGGGGTACGGATGACAAAAATCGTAATGAGGTTGCTATGGAAGCTGGTAGAATGAAACGAATTAAAGCAGTCAAATTAGAGTTAGAAGCATTTGTCAATGAGAATAAAATCTTATGGAAGTTGCAGGGTGAATTGAAGAAAGAGTTTGGTAAGGATTTGTGGGATACGGCAATGGAACTCAAACGAGATTTCAAAACTATTGAAGATTTGTATTGGTGGTATAAGAAAAAAGTTAAAGAAACAACTACCAAATCCGAAATGGATATTCAATTGAAAAGAGCAAACACCAAAGGATTGAGTAGATTGTTCTAAAAATTTACCTTTAATTATTTGTAAAAATCAGTTTAATTAGTTATATTTGTAAAACTTAAAATCTAAAAGTTATGAAAACATTTTATTACTACGAAAATTCACGAAAACGCTATCGTGCATCACATTCCGCATCCGGCTACATTAGTTATGCAATGGAGTATAGAGTTAAATCTGTAAATGTATTAGGACGAAAGTTTTATAATTGGGTATGTGTAGTTGAGATGGTATCTAAATTGAAATTTAAGGAAGTAAAACCTTTGATTGATAAAAAAGCATTGGTGGATAGAGAAGTCAAATCTAATACGAGAGTTATCAACACTAATCCATTTTTGGAGTATATGTCTGAACTTGAATAGATTTGTTTTTTTCTAAAAAACTATATACTTATAGTAGAACAAAAAAACAGATTATGAAAAAATTATTATTACTTATGGCAATGGTGTTAGGATTAAACACTATGGCTAACGCACAAGAGTGGTTCGTTTCAGCTACACGCAAAGGTGGACCAACTGATGGATATATTACTGCGGGATATATCAAAAAAGGATGGGGTATCTATGCTGGATTACCTTACACAGAAGTTCAAGCTGCCAACGCTAATGGTGGGATTGCAGTACCAGGAATCAATACACAAAATGGTACACTATCTTCACAATTAAAGTATGGTGTTTTACGCCAGGTAGTTGAGAACAAATGGATGTTTGGTGCTGGTATTCAACCAACATCTGCTGGAAACAAACCAAATGTATTTTTAGCTTACAATCCATTGAAAGCAAATGGAGACCTTCGTTTATGGACAATCGGTAATTTAGTAGGAAGTGATTTCTCATTAGGTTTAGGTTTGTCATATAAATTAGGTAAGTAAGAGTGAGAAACAAAAAAGGTTACAGAGATAGAAATATCATAAATAGACTTAAGAAAGAATACGAATATAAGCTGGGCTTTGTATATTCCTGTGAAAATCATTTAGAAAAAACAGGTAATTTATCAAAAGACCAGCTTATTATTTTGTATAAAATGATTCAGGATAATACTTATATCCAAAAAATCAACGGTAATGATGTGGGAAAGTAAATTATATGGTACATCCTTTTTAAGTCTTAAAGATTCAAAGGGAGTTAGTTCAAAATATATTAAGGTAGAAGATGCTACCAAAGTTGCAGAAGCTGCTTGGAATGAAGCATTGGACAAAGTAAAAGAAATTTACGCTAATGAGCAAGATATTGTGCAAGAGTGTAAAGACCTAAAAATCTAATCAAATGGAATTTGTATTTATATCAGATACTCATGGTTTACATCGTGAGATAGAAAAACTATATCAATTTCCAGATGGTGATTGTATCATTCATGCTGGCGATGTTAGTAATGTAGGTAAGCCGGATGAGTTGCGGGATTTTGTAGAGTGGTTTAGTGGTTTACCATATAAACACAAAATTTTTATAGCAGGTAATCACGACTTTGGATTAGAAAACCAAGAACTCGTACAGGAACTATTAAAAGATAAGGATATAACATATCTTAATGATAGTGGAATTGAGTTAAATGGGTGGAAGATATGGGGTTCACCTTGGACACCATTGTTTGGTAATTGGGCTTTTATGTTACCGAGAGGTGGTGTTATAGGTACAAAGGTTAATTTAATACCAGAAGATACTGATATTCTAATTACACATGGACCACCATTTGGTAGATTTGATTTTACCAAATATACGCATACATCGTGTGGATGTGAAATGTTAAAGCAAAAAGTTCAATTGGTAAAACCAGCAATCCACGTATTTGGGCATATTCACGAGGATGGTGGTAAGCTATATGATGAAGCATTTAGTACCACATCAATCAACGCATCTTTGTTAGATGAAAAATATCAGATAAAAAATCCGATAATTTGTTGGGATAGTGATACAGATACTTTCTATAATACAAATCCTACACTTTAAGGTGTAGGTTTTTGTAAAATTTATTATACTTATTATTATACGGGTCAAACCATCCCCCAAATAAATCACCAAAATCATTTGGTGAAAAAAATAAAATTCGTTATATTTGTAAAACTTTAAATCAAATGAAATTTTTTAATTGGTTAAAGCGGTTATTCAAAAAGGATGATGAAATACATAGTTTCATCATAACACATGCAGATGGCTCACAAGAGTTGCGTGTATATAAAAACGGAAAGAGAGTAGACAAGAATGAAATCATCCGTAATTCTATCACCAAACAAAGGAAAATATGAGATTATTGATATGTTTAATTTTAATAGTAAACACAGTATTAGCTAAACCAATCGTTATAAAATCTAAAATAGAAAAAGAAGTAGTATTAAAGTACATGGATAGTGTGGGTGTAAAATACCCAGAAATAGTATGGGCACAAGCCGTTTGGGAGACTGGTAGTTTCCGTTCAAAGTTATTCCGATACAACAATAATATGTTTGGAATGAGAGTTGCACGAAGTAGATATACAACGGCAATCGGTAAGCAATTTGGTTACGCAAAATACTTATCGTGGCAAGAAAGTGTGATTGATTACAAATACTTTCAGGACATTTTTATAGGTAAAATCCGTAGTAAAAATGATTATTTTAGGTACTTGGACAAATATTATAGTGGTAGTAGAAGATACTCAAAATCTATTAAAAAATTATTGTAAAAGTGTATATTTATTGGTGAATTTTAACCCACCATTTTTATGAAAAACATTTTAACAAAAGTTACACAATTTTTAATAGATAACAATACACAAATATTCTTATCTTCTCTTCTTTTATTTATAGCAACAGTAAGCTATACTCGCTATACTCAAAAGGAAACCGCTAAAGCGGAAAGATATTCCGAAATGAAATTCAAATTGGATTCTGTTTCTTATGAATATTATAGGTTAGAAAATAAAGTGATGCAACAAGTATCTGAAAGAGATAGTGCTTGGATTGCAGAACAAAATTTAGAAGAATAGGTTATGAAATGGCAAGAAGTTACGAAATTACAGAAGCGAGAGCTAATAATCAAAGCAGTTAGTGATTTATATGATTCCGTTGAAAATAATGGAGTTAGTACAATCACGCTTAATTTGAACTTTAATCCCTACAATTTCGGACACAAATTAGATGTAAAATATCAAATAGGTTATCTAAAAGAAAATGACAAAGAACCCATTACGGAAAGATTTTATGAAATACCAAGATAATCTTTACATTATCAGAGCAATATATCCTGCGGAAAAGGTTAAGGACCATAATGGTATAAAGGAAGCATTGGGTTGTAATTTGGTATTAAGGCAACAAAACCAAATGTATTTTTTGGAGCAAGTAGAAGATGTAGTTTTTGAAGAAACAAATATATAATTATATGGAAGAAAAGCATAGTATAGACCTGGAAAATATAATGACTGAATACATGAAAACATATGGTACGGATATAACACATAGTGAGCAAGATGTAGCCAGTTTAGAACATAAGATATTTTATTTGTTACATTCACGTGAAAGGATTGAAGAACAAACTTTCAAAGGAAAAGTAGCACAAGAATGGATAGCAAAATACGGACCAGAAGCCACTGTGTTTAAGGAAAGTGAGGTTTTGAATTTTATGAGAAAACACAAAATCAAATAACTATGGAAAACTTAAACGAAGGTAAATCAAATGTAGGACAGCCAATTGATAGAAAGGCAAACCTAAAACTAAT
>JACCDI010167000.1_pt1 | contig 17436 bp, 15 predicted proteins | sample 7442791 | NCBI WGS metagenome assembly JACCDI01 (sample SAMN15323434, study PRJNA562643) | freshwater metagenome | isolation source: river surface water | place: USA:Blue River Watershed | collected 2017-08-15 | reverse complement strand
GTGCAATGAGAGTAAACATCAACCGTGTTTTCCCTCTCTACCACCTCGAATTTTATAGAGAGATGTTAAGTATCCATTATCATTCCTTGATTTTGATGAAAACATTGCGGCAATGAATCGATAAACTATTTTTTTCCCTGGGGATGACTCGAGCCGTTTTCTTTCAAGACAAAACAGTATATTATAGCCACCAGCCAGTCATAACAGAAGGCAATCAATCCTTCCATGTGTAACAGCCAACTTCAGATGTTGGTCTGGCTCACGATGGGGTATCATTTCATGACAATGACAACATTACTGGACATAACTCGGGTGCTGAGTGTACATTGGCGAAAGGTCTGAGTTTTTCTGCCCCCAGAGCATTGAATTGTAGGAAGTAAGTCACCCATCAGTCCACTTTCCCCAAATCCAACCTCCCAAAGCCGCTCTTTCATTCAATTAAGGCTAAGTTTTACGAATCCATGCTCATATTTGATCCTCCCATTGTCAACACATCGCACCTCAGATTGAGCCGATTGATTGTGATCCTCCATACATTTAGGGACGTGATAAATTACACACCTTGGCGATAAAACAAAGTCGCTTGCCCTCAATGCACTGGATTCGGATTGCGTTCCCTCGCGCAATGAATCCCCCCATTTCTCGATGACGTTTTGAGCTAGCAACGCTGATGGCAACGCACGAAGCGATTGCATATTTGAACTTGATATCGTTCCCAGCATTGTTTTTTTCACTGCCGGGCGTCGCCCACGAGAATTGCAATTAGAGGATGCAGCTTGCAGACGTGCTAGATTGGTTTGTTGCCGAATAACAGCCTTGAGTTGTGCCGGGAAATCTGATGACCTTTGCAATCCGATTGTATGCTGTTGTTGCAGTGACCATAGCTGACGAAGATCGGTGATCGAAGGAAGGTGTTGTCGAAAGTATGGTGTAATCCTTGTTGTGATTCCGAATCCTTCTATCTCTTTCGTGGTGTTTGGTGCCCAACATTGTTGCGTGGTAGTGTTGATCTCATGTTGCCCCCCGATGCGGGATCTCGAGTATTGATGAATAATTGAGCGAGATCCAGACGCAGCGCTGAAATTTGAATACTTGTCTGTATTCATATCCCTCTGAGTGACGGGGAATATAGACTGGAAGTAGGAAGTTGCCGCTTTTGAGTGCATGTCCCGATGTAAAGTGGAGAAGTACGAAGATTCCGTTGGATTTAGTTTTGACTCGGGGTCATCATTTCTACGACTGTTGGGATTTTGATGTGGCGAAGCTTCATTAGTTGCACTCCCTTTCTCAGCAGGCACCGGCGGGATTGCGTACAAGTTCGGAACCTGGCCTTTGGATAGAAGTGGAACCTTTTTCTCTTTTGACAACAATCTTTTCATTCTAACGTGAAGATGCGGCATCCCCCGCAGGAACAACTATTCATTGCAGTGAAAAAATGAGACTGTTTGAGTTTTGAGTTCTAGAGAAACACGGCAACATTTTCTGACTTCAATTGTTACACAACCGTCATCGCCATCTCTCACCTCATGATAATACGAATCGGTGTCATTGCCAAATTTGATACGTCGGAACCTGGTTGAGTAGAAATAATTGACATGGCAAAAATTGCTTGAGGAGGGACTGTTGGTGATTTTCGCAGATAAAAGTGTGGTTCTTTCGTCACTACCGCAATACGCACCCCCACGCATTGACAAGGCGAACAAATGAATTGAAGTTGGCAATCTGGAAGTATCGGGGCAGAACTTCATTCACAAGTTTTGCTTTATCCTTGATACGCCATGATCTTCCATGTGGCAACCATTGAATTGCATCGGAGTAACCTGAGTGAAGGATAGTCAACAAGCCGTGGCAGATATTTTGAGTTTATCAGTAATCAGGACAAAAACCATAGCAACGACGAAGACAACGAACGCGACGAATTGGCTGACTTGGGTTTGTAAGTATTTTGTTCAATTTGACAGGAAGCTTCCACGCGTCTGGGTGGTGGTCTAATTCTCTTTGAATTGCTTTCAAATCGGAAGGATTCGGTGGAACATTGGCCCAGTCCTTGTAGGTGAAATATGAGCATTTGATTGAATGTTGGTTCACACTCCTTTGTTTCATTCCTTTGTCCATGATCTCTGGATTCATTCTTGGTGTTTAAATGGGATATGTAGGGTTGTGGGAAATAGTTCAAAAAATTTTTTTATTGAGAGTCAGTGAAAAAGTCTCAGCTTCTCATGCATTTTTACTGACTGTGGAACTATACCTATATGACGTAAATAAAATTTAAGTCTAGTAGCTTTTATAATGTATGTGAACATTAAGTTGCCTTCTTCAAGAAGGTACAGTATCCTGAATTAATTTTGGGTAAATTATTTTCTTATTTAAGAGGTTTTTAGAAGCTCTCTCTATCATCTATGGCTATGTCGAACTTAGTGCTTTTCAACTTGTACGAGGAAGACAATGGATCAGCGATAATTTCCAATAGATTCCTATGTAAAGACATATTGAAAAAAATCGCTAATCCAGTGACTTCCGTGTGTTTTACTTTGATGTTTGATGCAAACAGTATGCAGTTCTGAAAAAATCCAAGACCAATTCTTTTCTGGATGTTGTCATGCAAGCATGCTTGGCTTTTGATTGAGTTGTTTCAAAATTTGACTTCTGGAAGACAATGGAATGGCAAAAAATGTTTAGAGATTCTTCTTTACTCTTTGATGAAAGAACTCATCTGTGATAATTATCTATCACAGATGATAACTGTGATGGTTAACTATCATAGATAATATTAGTGATAATACACTGTCACAGATAATAACTGTGATGGTTAACTATCACAGATAATACCAGTGATAGTAAACTATCACAATAATAAATGTGATAGTTAATTATCACTGGTATTATCTTTGATAGTAGATCAACAAGATAAATATGATATGGTACTCAATTGTCTTATCTTTGTAACATCATAGTTTCCATTATCTAAATTTGCATACATTTCTGATTTAAATAGACTGAAAGAATTGTGATTAAGTAGAATTTATATAATCCAGAGGGTTTATGTACTCTTCAGAATCATTATTATTGTACAAATATATAAAAAATATGTATGTTTGAAAGAAGCATTTTTTGCTGCCATTTCTCACAAGAAAGTCTCTGCAGCAGTGCTATTATTTTCATTCCAAATCTGTCATGATGCCCTTTTCTCAAGGTAGGTCTTGAAATTTTGAGAATGGAACCTTATCATTCAGTGCCTTATCTGATTCAAAAATGCTTCTGCATAATTGTCAGCTGATCTGTTTTGAACATCAAGGCAAAGTGATCTGATTTCTCCATCTTCAAATATTCTGGGCACAAGGTTTCAACAAGCTTGAAAAGTTGTTGAAGGTTCCATGTATTTACAATTCTACTCATCTATTACTGCAATGTAGTGACAGCAATCTTTCCTGCAAAGATAATTTAATTTTTCCCAAGCTATTTGACAAGGATTATTGCACCAGATTGCTTCCATACCCCCCCTTCTGGTCCCACTGACTTATATCTATAGCTGTTTTTAAGGTTTTTTAACAGGGATAGGCATTTTCATCACACAATTCCATATCTTTTTGCTATCACTGAACTAAACATCCACCCAAAGGAACCCTATTGCTGTGATTAGTGAGTTGAATTTCTGGATATGTTTTTTCACAATAAATGCAAGTAACTTGGAAAACTGTAATTTAGTAGGCAGTTTAATAACTAAAGGCCTCCATGTCAGCTGAATTGTTACAGAGGACCTAACTGTCTTTTTGCATCATTGGAAGCATGTTCTGATTCATTTGCCTTGAGTTCACAGTTGGGATCAAGAGTGTTCAAGAGGTGTTTTGAGAAAGGTAAGCAACACTCAAAGAAAACCTATTTCTTTGTCAGTGTGCATTTGGTTGAGTCTACTTCAGTGGAAGGTTTCCAGTAAGGGACTGTGTCATGGTTGAGATGTTTGAAGATAAAGATGCGGCATGGGATTGGATCAATAAATATGTAGGTCAGGCTATGAATGTCAACCAAGATAGGAATTGTGGATACCAAGCATTCATCACAACTTGCAACTACCCAAAAAATTCAAAGTTGATTTCCCTTATATTGAAACTCCCATGATTTTGTTCTCAATGACCTATTTGTGCAGGGGAATGGAATTGAAGATGAAACATCTGTTGGTTGCAAAGAAAATGTCAACAAAATGCATTACAACCCTAATACCAATGAAAATTTGAAAACATCCCAATGATAGCACTGTCATCCTATATCTTTTTGATGCTTCTGCTGTTAATGAAATCTATGATCCAGCAAAAAGAGATTCCAGGTATTTTCCTAATGCTCCAATTCACTACCTAGATGCATCAAAACACCTCCCATTTCTTGCTTACATATATAAGGCATTGGTCATTTGCTACAAAGTTCCTAGTAAGCCAAAACAACCATGTACCACAACTTATTCATGGTATCACCCAATAATAAAGAAAGGCGTGTGATTTATGACGAATGGCTTGCCTCTTTGAAAAGAAAACAGTCTAAAGTCCAAAGCCAAAACTTCCATTGAATGCACCATCTGAAGATGAAATCACTCCAATGTATGACTACAAGAAGAACAAAAATCTCCTTGGTTCAGTCATGAGTAGCACTAAAGAATTGGTCTCAAGCACTTTTGAGGACAGTGATGCAATCAGCCTAAAAGATGCTTTTCACAGAAACAGTTTTATTGAGCCCATTCAAAAGGAAGAATCTTCCATTCTTACCCATTCTTTCATGATTCCTACTCAAACCAAATCCACTTCAGCAGACAAGTCAGAAAAAGGCAACAATTCTGAAGTATTTCTCTGTGCCAGTTCTAAGTGTAGTGAAATAGCTAGCGCCAGGGACTGCATTAAAGTGGAGAAGATTGATAATGCAGATGATGCTTGGAGATGGATTTGTGGAAATATTTGAATTGTTCAAGAAGTCACTAGAGGTGGAAATTGTTGATACCATTCTTTTATTGGTGCATGTAAACACACAAGAAGTACATTTGGTGTCAATCTACCTGATATGAGATCAACCAAACAGTTTCTTTTGAATACATGGAAAGATTTGAAGCAGTTGTACAATGAGAATTGTAATATATTCATTGAAGGGAATGGAAAGCAGGACAAGCCATCATTTGATTGTAGAGAAGATGTCAACAATATGTTCTACAATCCTCTGTTTGAATTTGATAAATTCCTTGTAGATCCAAGCAAAACTTTCTCAATCCTAATGCAGATTGATAATGCCATTGGGAAAGAAATTTATAATAAAGAAATTGAAGACTCTTTTTGGTTTCCTATCAAAGATGAAAACTACTGTTTAATGCTATCAGGCAAGTTCCATTTGTTGCCTACAAATATAAAACAAGCATAATTTTCTTTGGAGTGCCCTGCAATGAAGATGAACAAAGAGCTGCAAGTATCACAACCTTTTCATGGTATCATCAGGAGCTTCAGTAAGTAAATGCCTATTCCATTGAGGTTTTTTACACTTCCTCCACATTGAGTTCCATTCATTGTCCATCATATTGAGCACTTTCAAAACATCAAAACCAGAAAGAAAAGGAAGCAAGACTACAAGAAATCTTTCATTCAACGAGATCATTTATCTGCAAATGCAAAAAATAATGAACAACCTCTGAATGTTCAGCAAAGGCATACCGAAATACAGAAGGAATTAATTCATAAACCAGAACTCACAGTTGGTGTCAAGAAGAATGGTTTATTTGACAATAAAGATTAAAATAAAGAAGCTGCAAATTGCCTCGCATCCTTAAAAAACTCCATGTCACCTCAGAACCCAAGAAGTAATGATGACAATGTCATAGAAAACAAAACACCATCAAAGGGTTCTACCTCAATTCTCAATCTCAAAAATCATCCTATTAGAAGTGTTGTCAACCACAAATCAATCAAAAAATGACTGGATTTGCTGCAAAGGAGAGATCTTTAAATATCAAAATGAAAATCATGATTATTTCTTGAAGGCATTCTAAAGAGGTCAACTTGAACATTTGCGTTAAAAGTCATAATGAAGTTTCATCTAAAACGAAAAATGACACCACCAAGAACAAGCTTATTGATGGTGATTCTTTAGCCAAAAAAGCCCTTTTTAACTGCTGAAAATGAGGAATACGTAAAGAACAAAACAAATAATGATATTGTGGTTGGCAAGAATTCCAGTGAAGAAGGGGATTTGAACAGCTTCACTGAAAGCAAATAGAGATCATCATATAACATATAGAAAGAAATCATGAATGTCAAGGAGAGAAAGCTTGTGGAAAATGATAAATTCATAGAAGAAGATGCATTTAATACTACTCAAAAGAAGCAAAAAGAGCTAAAACCAACCTATCAAGTGATGGTGTTAACAAGGGTGATAAATATGATTCAAGATCTGGTGTCTGGTGGACAAATTCTTGAGGACTTTTCTAGTTACGGTGTTTCTAGCAACCCTGTTTCCAATGATCTAATTCTTAGTATACTATCAGATCAGACAAAGAAAAGCCTTATGAACATTATCTCAAAGAAACACAAAGAAAGAGATGATGACATCAAGTCAAGTATTGCCAAAAGTGATGAAGAGAGAGTGGATTTTAAGATTCTCCATCATGTTCTGGAAAAATTGATATGGAAATGGCAACTAAAAAAGTAGTTATGATACTGATGTTTGCTACAATTTCCATCATAAGACAATAAATCCTATTTTGAAGATTATCTCCAACTTTCTTCAAAAAACGAGGTTGAATTTGATGATGTGCAAGAAGTTTTACCTGGATTTTCTCTGTATGATCCAGTGAAAGATATTCACTATTGATTCATTTCTCCAGTGGACCACTCAAGACAATACATGTTTCTTCAGACAAGGAATTCTTCAGAGGATGGTTTTGATTTTGTTCACCTCAGGAAATTAATAGAACCTGAATGGGAGTCATCAGAATTAGTCCAAGCTTTGAAATCAGATTGTGTCCAATTAATAAGTTCGATCAAAGCATCTCCAAATTTCAAACTAAGTGTGCAGGGATTCTTTTACAAGATCCTTTCACAAGATGAAGACGAATGTATCCTCTGTTTAATGAGTAAAAAATGTTGGTGACATTTCAATTGATCACTTTGTTGAAAATACATCACCAGAGTTCTTTAGCGCATTGATTTTTGAACTGGTTGACATAGATCAGGAACATTCTCCAATAGCTCTTGTTTAGCTTGCATCATCTCCTCAATTCTATTCTCTAAAAATCCCAATTTACTTGCTGAGTGGACTTCAGAGTTATCTCAACCAGAATCAGAAATCACATCATGTGTTAGTGCTGCTCCAATCAAGCAAGCAATATGGTATGAGAATAATGGTTCTGTTGATCCCAAGAAGGAAAACAAAGAAGTGCCAGTTGAGTTTCAGCAATTAATCTTCAACTCTATCCATGCTAAACATCATTGCTACAAGGATGGATTGCAATACAAAGAAAATGATTGTAGAAAAGATAGTCTAAGATTCCTCTACCTTAAATCTGAAATCAAAGAAGATCAATACTTCCGTTTCAATATGCTGGCTCAAATGACTTTTTACAAGTGCATATCCAAGGAATCCTTGTCAAATATTGTGACAGTATTTTATTCAATTATTATCAGTATTTTGGATAAAATGTTTTGGCATATGAATCCATTTTCAAACAAAACTGGTATGGAGAGTGTTGTAAATGTAAAAAAGACTTTGATCACTGCATGGTCAAGAATGAGTTCTAATTTTTATCCAATTGGGGAAAGAATATCAGTCAACTCAGCCAACAAAAAGTTTGACTCCTCTCTCAATGTTAGAGAACTTTTGTCAAAGTCCTCTGCAATGCCATTTCTCTCTGTGCTTCAACCTAGGAATGAAACTATCTACAGTTTCGACTCCAAGGCATTTCCAGAAAAATGTACTTACAGGTCTTGGATGTCCATTTTTTCTAGGTTGAATAGCATATCAATCATTCTTATTTTGAATGGATTGGCAGAATTGAGATAAAATCTTTTTTGCTCTGATTGCAACCACAAGAATATGAAAAAATTATTTTCAGAATTATCTGAGTAAAAATGCTATTCTTGTTATGTGGTTGATTTGCATAATGGAATACATTGGACTGTTCCTGCTGGGAAGAGTTTTTTTGAGCTGTATTTTTGATCCTGAATTACATGATTGTATCAAAAACAACTTCTCTTCTGAAGAATTGGGTGTAATTGCTTGCAGAGGAATCTAAAGGATATTGAAGACTACAAAAATGGAAAAAAGCTCTTGAGCTTATCAATTCTTGCAATATTGACAAGATGACTCAATTGGACTGTGGGGGATCATGTGGCAAGTGGTAATTGGGTTGAGGCCTTTTTTGGAATATCATAACCTCCATTCTTAATGAACTTAGAGGAGTGCTTCAAAATGTTACTCAAACTGGCATTACATCAGGCAAAACCTTTCATTATTGAGTGCAAAAAGTATTCAACAACACTTCTCAATAATTCTATCAAAAGCAAATCAACTTGATGTCACTCTAAGAAGCAATTTGCTATAGACAATCATAAGAAGACTTTGGAAGATTATGGGGCTCAAAATGTTAGCACTGATTGAAATCAGTTTCGTCCCTTGGAGCTTTTGATTGACTCTACATCATCATTCCTCTTATATAAAAGGACTTCTTGGAGTCATGGTGGGATTCTGAAATTTTATTTGAAAACCTGATCACTTCTACTTTTGAAGAATTATCATCCTGTGAAAAAAGTCAATCCAGGTTGACCTTGTTTTTGGATATCACTCTTGTCAATTTAATAATATCAAATCATTGTCCAGTTCTGTTTATTTCCTGTTTAAATTATAATTATTCATATAGATCCTTATGCTGTAAATCTGGTACTGGATGGGATGATTGTCATTATGTCTTTCAAGTTTGCTGCAAGAATTTGACTAAAAAAGTGTCATAAAAAAGGATAATAAAAAGTCAAGCATTTCAAGAAATCAGTGTCCCTGAGCAGCTGGAGTCAGGAGCCTGGAAACTGATCAAACATCAGACACTACAATATTTGATCTTATAGTTTGGAAATTCAAGCAAGTTTGCAAATTCTGACCCAGCAAGCCAACCACAAGAGAATGCAGACTTTAAACCAATCAGTACGCTGAAGACCTTTGGTTTTCAAGTCTGTGCATATCTGAACCAACAACCTTCACTCCAAATATTATTAGGAGTAATCACTTGCAGCAAACACCCTAAAGGCATATTCCCTATTCCCATGGCTTTGAAGTTGCAGACTACTTGGTAACATTACTCCCTATCTCTTTTTTGGAAAACTTTGGTAGTGGTTAATGGTAAGATATACTGCAAGAAGTGTTACTTTCCATTGATACAAGGAGGCAAACTGCATATGAAGGAATATTTAAGTCCATCATGCCATGCATTCTTACAAGAAACATGCATTTGATTTGACTTCATGGCACCAAACAAGGGATGTATCTGTTGTTGACTCTTTTTCAGGGTGATTAGCGCACACTTGATAAGACAAAACATGAGCTCTATGCCTGCAATGCTCAAATATAATTTGGAATTGGAAAGAAGTTTAGTTCAAAACTGAATCTACTTACATCTAACAAAAAATATCTATCATCTTCACTTTTTTCAACAATTATCATCTGTGTATTATTGAATCTTGTATCAAAATGTGTTCTTCCATTCTCCTTTCTGATTTTCAAGTTAAAATTTATGATTGGCTTAGACAAAACAGGGACAGAAAGGAAGAGAAAGCCATCAATCACCTTTTGAAAGACCTAAAGATTGGATGTCTTGTAAAGTCAAAATATCTTAAGTTTTCAGTTGGTAATCCAGTGTCTTAGTTATTATCTCATTCTGAAAAGAAATAGCAGTTTCTTGTAGAAATCAGAGGCATTCGCAAAAAGTGTGGTCATTGTATTGGAGTACATGACAGCAATGTGTTCAATGCAATAGGGGATTCATCCATGAAACTTAGTGCCCAAACTCTTGAAGAAGCATTAGGAGAAAAGCATTCTTGGTGCTGCCCCCAAATTAGTGACCTGTTTCTCACATACCAAAAATACCAGAAGCTATTGCACCTCATAAGTCAAAAAAACAAATGCTTGTCCATCAAAATGATTGGATTACTTAGAAAGTATTTTCTTTCTACTTACATCATCTAATAATAACAAAATATACTATCAATATTCTCAAAGTAAACAATATAACATTCATTATAGTAATATTGCCATGTATTTACTTAAAACAGTTCAAATATTTTAAAGTTTCAGATTCCTTATCTTTCACAAATCACAATGTTTCTGCTGCTAGGCATAACATAAGTGGTCAAACCTTTTCCATCAACATCATCAGCCTGAAATCAATCATTATGGAAAATAGTATTTTCAAATTTCAACATTTAGACTCAGATTTCCTCCTTGGATACATTTGCAATGCTTTCAACATATCCAAGAAATCTTGATTCTGAGGAAGGCAAATCAATATCAAGACAATTGATAATGTCTTCCAAGGCAGTTGTATCAAAATCTTCCATAATCCAAGAATCCTTGTCATTGCCACCATTACTAGGATCATAGATTCTCAGCTTGGAATCTGTCAAAGAGGTCCTCTTGTTGGTAACACAATGTGAAGGAAACAATATAGACAAGCTCAGCATGCAAATCATTTGTTTTGATTTTGTCAACTACCTCAAATTTCTTGCAGGCAAGAATAATCCCTCTAAGTGCTCTAGCTTGAGTATTCCATACTTTGAAAACAGGTGCATTCTTCACCACCTAATCTTTGACACTGGTTAAGAGAATGCCCAATTCACCAACCACGTATGGACTATCCCCCACATCAAAAAGAATATTGAATTCTCCACTCTCTCCATTGGATGATTTGGATCTGACTGATTCATTAGCACTATCAGTCATATCTGCAGTTGATGCAGCAGCTTTTGAGGAATGTTGTGGTGTTTTTAAACCACAAGAGGTACAAGAGCATGTCTATTTTTATGCAAACAAAAATATGCAGTTAGTTTTTGTTACACTTGATATGCAGAGACGCGTTTTGTACAAGAACTCACCATGTTTTGGTGGACCTTTTTTTGTTCTGGAAGTAGTGGGCAAAGCTTGCTTAAGGTTGAGTGAACGAGTTCTTTGTTTGATCTTACTTTGTCAGTCAGTTTGTCTGTTGAATATTTCTTAAGGAAAGCATTTGGTGATGGAGCAGGAGCATGCAGATGATCTTCTATCAGGTGTTCACGAAGATTAAATCTTGCAGGAAGTTTAGTGTAAGTGCTATGAGTTTTGCATTTGGAACTTTAGTTTATTCTTGCTTATCAAGGGTACTGGATAGGTCTTTGTGCAGTGGAGCATTTACATCAAGTGCTTGAATTTGGTTTTTACAACAAAAAGTCTCTATTTTGAAGTACAGCACCACAGACATTTTTAATGGAATAACACAAAGAACTATGCATTTCAAGGCATCTTTTACTTCCTCTGACAAATCTTTGCTATTCATACATAAAATAAAGTTGTGGGCATTCAACCCAACAATTTAGCTATCATCATGAATGCTTCCTTGTTTTTTTGTAACAGTTCTCCCCATTGAGTCACAATCCATCTTTAATGCAAGACAAAATTTAAAACTTAAAAAAAGATGTAAGTTTTACTGTATACCTGGTATGTACAAAAATATTATATTCCTATATAAGCTAAATTTAATTTGAACTTGTAAGAAAGTCATGATAATTTGTTTCAGTGAAGAAAGGTTTTATCTCTATACCAGAAATGTTTTTACCTTCTAAACTTCCCATGCTTAGACTATATTGATTTTCTGGCTTAGATTACTTTTGTAATGAATCATCAAAGAAATGAATACCTACATTAAACTGGATAAGACAAACCACAAACCACAGCTCCATCTGTCCAGCCTTTGATGGACAAAATTTTTTGCCAGCAACAAAAATGGTCAATTTGCATTTACGCATATCAATGTTAATATTTTTCTTCTTCTTTCAACTACATTACAGCCTGATTGCCAGCAAGATCGTGGTTTTGAAATCGACTTTCTTTTGAGTGATGCAAAGGGTGTAATTGAAAAAATTGGTTCTTTGTCTATGCAGTACCAAAAAAGTACAATAATTACTTACTGTTTTTGTGGTGGTTGTTGCTGCTGTCCCAGAAAAAGTTGATGTGAGAAAAATGTTATTCATGTTTTCTCAAAACAAGTGATTCTTGGGAGGCCATCTGCTGGGCTCAAAACAGATGAAGTTAAACAAGCTCATGCCTGTGTTTTGTTTTATCCAGTCTTACATATGTTTGAACTTCTGTAGGTCAAATGTTTTAGTCCCAATTGTTCAGATGGTTTAGACAGTAAGTAAATAAAACATTGCTCATGGATAATGTTTGGTTCTATTTTCTTGGTTTGAGAATGTATTATACTTTCTGAAAATTAATTTTCTCAAAGCAACAATCACACTTGCGTATTGCTAATACTATATCATTCCTATAATCTAGATCATGAGGCTAAATCCTTGCAATTGCCGTTTTTGTATTAGTGCTTGTCAGAATGATGATGAAGTATCTGATGATCATCCTTGTTGTTGCATTACTTCATCACATAGTCCATGACATTCTCATGGATCAAAAATTCCAGGAGCCATCAAAGTATCAACACCTCCAATCAGAGAAAAGAAAAAAATAACATTGAAAGTTAAACTCTTTCAACAAGGTTAAATTATGTTGGATTTCCAGAGACACTATCAAATTGCTATGCTTTACTTCCTTTTTTGGTGAGGAGCCTCCTGCATTCTATGCTCTTTTTCAGGATCTTCATGAAAACCCTCCACACTTAATCTTTCAGTATGTGTTCATGGCTCTAAAGTGGCTGAAATTTTATGAAATTTTCCCAGTCATGGCAGGAAAATGTGGTTATTGTGAAGAACAAATTGCTCCAAAAGTAAAAAAAATACGTTGAACTTATTCAACACCTGTTCAACCATACCATCTCCTTTGGAAAGTTTCACAAAGATGAGGTGTAAATTGTCAGTGTTGATGCCATCCATTTTGTTGCTAACAAGTTTTGCAAGGATCTGAGCACAGCCTGGTTTGACTTCAAAAGCAATGGTGCTGGACTCAGATATGAATCAGCATGGCATTGCTACATCAAAATATTATATCTGTCTATAGACCTTAACCTGCTGCCACACAGGATATTACCATTATCCATGGTGGAAATGTTGATGTTTGTGTTCATAAACAAGATCAAATGACACTCTGCTTCAAAATACCTGATGGAAAGTATGCAGTAGGAGACAAGGGATATTGTAGATAGCCAGGTAAAATTGTTTGTGTAGAGGATGGTCAAGATGATGAGTGTAAAGAATTTATTTTGAGGGCAAAGAACAAACATTAGTCTTTTCATTCTCGACTTTGCAAGTTTCATGTTTTGAGTTGTTGCTTTAGACATGGGATTAGCAGTGCAAATAGAATTGAATACCCATGCTGTGTGTGTTATTGTTCAATATGACATGATTCATGACCACCCTTAAATGGAAATTTGAACTAAAATGGACTTGTGCTTCCAGTTTACTTGACTATGTGTTTGTGTATAGTGTATGCTTTTACTTTTTGCAAAAAATACACGCTTCAACTCAATATCCCAATTGAGCATTTGATTTCTTTGACTCTTTCAATATTCATTGATTCAAAAATTGTCACAATTTCTTGAAATCAAAACCTAAACAGTTCATGATAACCTTGTTTTATTGATATTGATTGCTGCCCATCAAATAGACACTGATTCAATCAAAACTATTGATCAAATAAACATATGAAAAAGTGAATGGATTTCTGACAAATACAATTACTCCTTTGCATCATTTTTATTGCAATCTTTCTATTGTGTAACTGAGTCAATAAATTCCTTAGCTTTCTCTTTCTGTCACCATTCCAACTTGTGCTTTTTTGTCTGTTTTCTGCAAATTTTCATTGCAGTTATGTTTCTCCTAAGTTGCCAATAGACCTTGTTGGTTTGGCAGCTTCTGTATAGATATATTTTCCAAAGATGCACAAATCAAACTTTTGGTATTCTGAGCATGTCATCCATAGAAATATAGGAGTCATGGATTCATGAAGTTTTTTCTTAACCACTTTCTCCAGGAGTTCTTTGGCTGGATGAATGTGCCAGAATGGTTGGCCACCCACTGTTTTCTTTGGAAAAGGAAACAAATGTGTATCTTGCTGGAACAAATTTTTTCTCTCTTTATTTTTTCGCTCTGTTTTTTAGTATACTCTTCCATATTTGTGTTGTACTGAGTAAATTTATCGAATCGATCACAGCTGAACAAAGAAGATGATTGGTGGATTTTGCTCATGTCCATGTGATGAATTTCTGAATCAGTCTTCATGTAAAGCTCATAACAAACACTAGAAGCAAGGCAATATTTTGTGTTCCATTGAGGTAGTTTCTTTTGGACAACTGGGCCATGCAAAGGCTTTTTTGACTCATCTTGTTTGATTGAAGTCTTTTTGGCAGATTTTGAAGAATTTAACAAAGTGTGGTTTTGATGATTGGAATCTATCCTGAGTTGACTTAGATTGGTCTCAATTTTTCTTTGCAATATCTTGTAATTAGTTGCAAAGTTGTGATATTTGTATTGTACTGCCCATATAGAGTGAACTTCCTGGAGGCTCATTTTATGGATGCTTGACAATTCATTACAAAGTTTACCAGTAATGTGCTTCTTTGTGTGAGAATTAGACCAGAAAGGCTTCTTCTTTTCAGACACATTTTTTGGTTGCAATAGTCTTTGGAATACTATTATTCTTTGGAAGGCTAACATGAACACAAGACAATGCCTCTGTGAGTACATATATGTCCTCTGGTTTTGATCTATTTGATATTGCTTTGTTGCATTTGACATTAGACTTCCAATCAAAAGCATCATCTAAACCAGAATCTTCATCTGAATCAGACTTGGAGTCAGAATCAATGATGCTTTTTGGACTTCAAAAGTTTCCTTCAATTGTTGATCCGCTCTTTTTAGTGAGATGTAATTGTTTGTTGTTGCCTTTGCCACTTAATGACGCAAATGAGTCATTTAAACAACTTGTAGAAGAGTTATTCCTGTTTTCAGATCAAGGGATTGCTGAATGTTGTTCCCATTTTTGCTGGGGAATAGGGCAACCCAGCTTATCATGACATTGCCAAATTCTGTGATTTGGCATTATTTTTATTCTTATTGATTTTGTGTTGCAGAGGAAAATTGTTTGCACATTGTAAATAGAACTTAGAAATAATGAGATGACTATAATTACTATATCTCTAGGCTTGAGAGTTGTTGAAAACTTTTCTTTTAATTTAATTTTTTAGTTAATTGCAGTTATACACAAGAAATTTTTACTTCTGTGAATTGCAGTGTCCATGCAAAATCATTAACATTACAGAGGGTTGAATAAAAACCATGTCAATCAGAAGCAAATGATGTAATGAAATGTATAATGCAATTATTTTATGGAGTTTTGTATTTAATTTATAAGGATCCACATAATATTACAGTTATTAACTGTGATACATAACTATCACCAATGAACACTGTATTAGTATTATCTGTGATAGTTAACTATCACAATTATATCTGTGATAGTTAACTGTCACAGTTACAATCTGTGATAGTTCATTCAGTCCTTTTTGAAAAAAAAAGAATGCTGATTTTTTTGCCAATCCATTAACTTCCTGGACAAAGACAAAAAAGTCCTAACTTATGAAGATTGCATTCATGAACTCATATTCTAAAACCTCATTTTCTTAAGGACGAGTTATGAGTAATTGATTGTTTCTTAATTATGGGAATTAGTGGATTATGTATCCAGGAATTATCTTCTCATGAGTATTTATTCAGTGTAAAAAACTTGTTGTGGAAATCCCTAATCTGCGTCTGAACATTTGAGTCAGAGGCCATCACCAGTCATGAATCATTTTTGGCACAAATCTTCTATTTTGTCCCTTTCAAGGACAAGTTTTCCCAAACAAGACTTGTAAAAGAGCAGATTTTGTCCCTTTTGAGGGCAAGTTTAAAGATATCATGTATACATTTGTGGATACAGGTTAATAGAAAATTTGTTTCAACCTGAATTCTCATAATTATTTTGTCAGGCATTGAAATTGATATTGCCAATTAGAAGGTGGAATAGTTCCCTTGGATTCCACAACAATGGTTTACAGATTACACATTATCAGGTTGGTCATTTTTCCCTGTATTTTGGTAATGGAAAAACCTGCTGATAATTTTGTATTTCACCATTGCAATTCACAATATCATCATCTTTTATGATGACAACAAGAAAATGTCCATCAGTCTATGAATGCAGTGACCTTGAAAAACATCTTAAATGTATAGCAAGAATGGTGACTTTCATATCATACCTGACTTATTCTTGTTATGCTGTATACATAACTATTCTTTACCTATTTTGGTCATTTTCAGCCAATGCCCCAAATGATTTGTGCAGGTTTGAGATGATCTTTTGTGATCAATGACATTCTTGAGGAACATAATACTAGAAATGTGTAGCTCTTGCTACAAATGTGTGTGGTTCTAATGTTTTGAAATTGCCTGATTTTTGCATGTAAAAAATGATGATTTTGTGGTTTGAACAAGCTGAGAAAATCATGCAAATTTTTTGGGTCAAAATCAGACATCCACAAAAAATCATATACTTTCAGTACAATTTATCAAGGGACAAGATATTGCATAAACAATAACTGGAAGGGGTCATTGACATTATCAATAAAAACTCTTTCACCTTTTATACCAACAATCAACCACATCATTGTCATCATTGATTTTGTTGTCAATGTCCCCTTCTGAAAAATTTATAATCATTGATGTCATAGTTTAATTTGTTGTCAAAGAAATCAAAATCATCTGACATTTGGTTGTACAAGTTTCCATCTTCATTCATAGAGTCTGAAATTTCTCTGTCATCATTAATGTTCTCATCTACATCTCCATAATCACCATTGTAATTACTTGAATTGGTGGTAGCAGCACTTTTGTAATCATCAGAAAATTTATAATCATTTTCATCACAATAATAATCATCATCATTATCAATATAATCATCATTATCTTTGTTGGAAATGTCTTCATATGCAGTATCGGTTCAAACATGACCAGGATAGACATTTTCTGACATGTCACTGACATGTCAGGGACACACCTATAAAGTGCTGATCTTTGGAGTAATAAAATATGTACTTCCGGGCATGCATTTTTCTCTTTTGTTCTTGCAATGCACTTGTCTCACTATGAAGAGCTCAAAAATGCACTAAAAAGTAAAAAAATGCTGGATTTTCTCTCCAACAAATCCTTTGGTACACCCCACATACGCATTCTTGGATTCTTATGTGTC
>JACCDI010402159.1_pt1 | contig 17443 bp, 7 predicted proteins | sample 7442791 | NCBI WGS metagenome assembly JACCDI01 (sample SAMN15323434, study PRJNA562643) | freshwater metagenome | isolation source: river surface water | place: USA:Blue River Watershed | collected 2017-08-15 | reverse complement strand
GTATCGCTGGTTTGCTGCGAGTGTCACGGTTTACGGCTTTGGCAACCTGATGGCAGGGCCGCTATATGGCTTGTATCAGGTGGATGTCATCAAGGTAACCAACACAGACCTTGCGACACTTTCAAATGTTGCCAGTATGGCGAGTATTGTAGGCGCATTTGTCTGGGGACGTCTGGTTGATCACTACGGTGCCGCCAAAAGTGTACTCTGGTCCATTTATTGTATTGTCGGCGTCGGTGTGTGCTACCTATTTGGTGGCTCGATGCCTTTGTTGATCATTGCTTCAGCACTAAGTGGCTTTGGGTTTGCAGGGGTCGAGCTCGCGTACATGGCCAGTATTCTTCGCTATGCCGAGCGTGGAAAAGCAGCACAATATCAGGCTTTGCACTCCCTTCTTCTCGGCTTCCGCGGCGTAACCGCTCCGGCCCTAGGGCTTTATCTTGTCCAATACACAGGCTATAAAGCACTGTTTGTTGGTACCCTTATCTTGATGATGGCCGGGACGTTTTTCCAGCGCCGTGCAGTTCGCATTGAACTACGGGAAACGCAAGGTGTCTAGGAAGATAGCACACCGCACTCGCCAAATGGCAGATTCGATGCCTGTAGTGATGAGAATGGGTCTTTGGTCCCATACATCACTATCATCTCGGATGTAGGATACGTTCAATGGACACCAAAACTGAAGATCAGGTCATACAGACTCAGCTGACACAGGGCCGCTCCGACTGGCCAGATGAACCGCTTAAGATTACGACAGCCAGCATCGATGCGCAGATTGAGGACTTCTTTTACGAAGCGTACCTGCGTTACTTCAAGACTGCAGAATCACGTCGGAGATGGTCAATCGACCACGATATCCCATGGGCCGAGATTACCGATACTGCGTCAGAGACAACCGCGATAATTGTTGAGTCATTTTCAGCGGTCGAAATGTTCCTGCCTGACTATACGCACAAGATAACCGACCTCGTTCGCAAGTCGAGAGGAAGGGCTCTCTTTCAGGCGAACTGGGGTTACGAAGAGTCGAAGCATAGTATGGTTCTCGACATGTGGCTTGAACGGTCAGGTAAGCGCACCGAAGACCAAATCGCTGAATTTGAACGAAGCTTGCTTGGAGCTGAATGGAAGCTTCCATTTGAATCTCCGCGGCAAATGATTTGCTACACAATGATTCAGGAGCTTGCGACAGGCGTCAACTACACAAATTTGCGTGAGCGTGCCGAATCCGAAGGTGATGTATGTCTGGCTCGCGTCTTGCGCTGGGTTGCAGCGGATGAATCAGCCCACTATAACTTCTTCCGCAAGGGTGTGAAGGCATTTATGGAGCTTGATCCGGAAGGCACCGTCAAGGACATCAAATGGGTGTTTGACCACTTTACGATGCCTGCACATGCGTTAATTCCAGAATGGGATGAACGCGGTCAAGTGATTGAAGAAGCGGGTGTGTATGGTCCTAAGGTGTATCTTGGCAAGGTGCGTCGTCCAGTGATTGAGGACCTGGCTCTGACCCGTGAGCAGCTGCGAGGAACGGGTCTCACAGATGCTGAGGTACAGGAAATAGCTGATAAAGAGGATGAACGCCAGGAGGCCCTTCGTCTGGGAATGTATAAACGGTTTACGACTATTGCAACATCCCCGAGATACCTGCATCCTCAACGAACCGTTATTTCAACGATTCCTTAATACTTTAGTGCTTTTGATTGACAGAGGTGTGTTTCAGACGTAACATACTCTTTGTGACGCGGGGTGGAGCAGCTGGTAGCTCGTTGGGCTCATAACCCAAAGGTCGGAGGTTCGAGTCCTTCCCCCGCACCCATAATACTGTCTGATACTAACATTTTGCCTGTGAGAGTTGGAGTTGCTGACAACGTAGCGACCACAGATGACTTGGAAGTGACTGATATGTGTTTCACGACAGCGCTCAACACAGTTGAGCGCTGTTTGTCATTTAGGCGTGGCCAAGCCTCCGTAGCCCTCCCCCAGTAACTCTGAACCATCTCAGCTGTGGGGCGATTCAATCGTGACCCCATCCGTCGCGTTGTCTGTCCCATTACATGTCGCTCACCAGAAGCGGTAGCCAGGCGAGGTCGAAGTCACTGTAAACAGGCAGGGTGCTGTGAGATACCTCGACTGGTCGAGATCGTAGTGAGAGTAGACGCATCAACATGTATCGTTCGATTGTTAACAAACTAGGTACGAGTTACTGTAACTTATTGTGGGATAGGCCATAAAGTGCAGTGAGATTGTGGATACGTTAGAATCATGATTGTCCATAGCTTGTAAACGTTTCAAGGTCATCCGCTGGTGGTAACGTCCAGTTTGAGGGTCTAAGTATGAAATACGTCGGGCCTATCGTAGCGGCGGTCGCAACATTGTCGCCAATTGCGACTCTTGCATTAGTGTGCCCTGATGCATCTGCCTCTCAGGTTGCGAAAGCACAACAAAAGACGACAAGGAAACCGGTTGCAACCACAGCGTTTACATCCGCTGTCGTTCCATTTCTAAACAAGCATTGCGTTCCCTGTCATGGCCCCAAGGCATCCAAAGGCGGCATAACACTCCATGACATTAGTCGTAACCTAGCTGTAGGCAAAGATATTGACCTTTGGAATTTGGTACTCAAGCAACTGGTATTGTCTGAAATGCCTCCATCGACGCAAAAGCAACCTTTGGTAAGTGATGTCAGCAAAGTCATCGACTGGATAAATGCTGAATTAAACAAATCCGGAAATACGGCTAGTCTCTATCAAAAGCTTGAGCATCCTGACTATGGCAATTTGGTGAGCCATGAGAAACTGTTCAGCGGAGAGATAAAGACGAAGCCATTTTCTCCCGCACGGTTATGGAGGACTAGTCCAAATGTCTTTGACAACATTAAGTCCAACTACGGTGGCGACGCTAGAAGTATCCGACAACCGTTCCTGGTAGAAGACAGGAAAGGTATCAAAGAGTACGCCAACCTGTTGTTTGCGGATTCAGCGGTTGTCGATGTACTGCTCACGAATGCCGGCTACTGTGCAGATCAGCTTATCCAAAAGGAACGGCTCTACAGAGACATCGCAGCGCAACATAATACACCCAATCAAGCACAGCTGGATGATGCCGCATCAATTCACTTCAAGAAGGTTGTCTTTCGTGATCCGACCAAAGATGAGTTGACAAAGTACGCAGATTTATTCAAATCGTCCGCTAAAGATGGTGACAATGCCGAAGCATTAAGAGTGATGCTAATGGCGATTATGTTACATCCCGAGTCGGTCTATAGAATCGAAATCGGCCTTGGGGAATTAGATGCATTTGGTCGCCGGATGCTGTCATCCACGGAATTAGCCTTTGCCATATCCTATGCCCTAACAGATCAACGTCCCGACCGTATTCTCCTTCAGGCCGCAGAGTCAGGGAAGCTAAGAACGAAAGAAGATGTCCGCGCTCAGGTCTCTCGATTGCTCGAGGATGAATCACTGGAGAAGCCAAGAATACTGCGATTCTTTCAGGAATTCTTCGGATACAACCAAGCACATATTGTCTTCAAGGATGAAGCGCGATCAGGTGGTTTTAGATATTACGGTGAAGACTATCCTGTCATCTATGAGCGGGATGCTGATCTATTTGTGTTGAATATTCTCACAAAGGACAAAGATGTTTTTAGAAAACTGTTGACATCAGATGAGTATTTTATACTCAACCGCCAGACCTTTAGAAACACTGTTTATGCTTTTTACGAACAGAATAAGGAGATGATCGATAAAGGTCAACTTACTGAAGCAAAGTCACAGGAGCTGCTGAAAAGTCTTGGCCTGAAGGGCTGGAAAGAACTCAATACTAAGTACTACTTACACCCTTTTGACAGGGGCTTTAATGGCAGTCCAACTGCGATAAAAAATATGGGGAAAGAGATTCCGACGGAAGGTCGGATCGGTCATCCTGATGAAGGCAAGACCTTTCAGGCGGTTAGCCAAGGCATGCATATCATCTACGAGAAATATCCCATGGCCTATGACCTCAAAGATGGTGAGCAGAACTTCCTATTACCACAACCGTACAAAAGGCCAAACCGTGCCGGGATGCTAACTCATCCCGCTTGGCTGATCTCACACTCTCTCAATGACATTTCCGATCCCATTCGCCGCGGTAAATGGATTAGACAACGCTTGCTGGCTGGTGTCGTTCTGGATGTACCGATTACTGTCGATGCCACCATCCCACAGGACCATCATAAGACCTTACGAGAGAGACTATCCGTTACAGAAGCGAAAGCGTGCTGGCGTTGTCACGAGCAGATGAACCCTCTAGGTTACACATTTGAGGTTTTCGATGACTTTGGCCGTTACCGTACTGCTGAGACTCTGGATAAATTGCCAAAAGTAAACGGTACCTTCCCTGTCAAGCCGGTTAATTCTCGCGGTGCTTTAGTCGGCACAGGCGAAGTCGGTATTGATGGGAATGTCAAAGATGCCTTGGAACTCATTCAAAAGCTCGCGAATTCGAAGAAGGTCAGACAATCAATCATTCGCCACGTGTTTCGCTATTACATGGGTCGAAATGAAATGCTCTCAGATTCGATGACTTTGATAGCGGCAGACAAAGCGTATCTGGAAAGTGGCGGAAGCTTCAAGGCGCTTCTCATTTCATTACTTACCTCCGACTCATTCCTTTACAGGAAAACACTTACTAAAGGCTAAGGTCCGAATCATGACACATTCACGTCGCAGCATTCTTAAAGGCATGTCACTTGGAGCCGGTAGCTTTCTCCTCGGTCCGCTTTTGTCCCAAATCGAAGCCCATGCAGAGGGCAATGCCGGTGCAATGCCAAGTCGCTTTATTTTTGTTGTAAAGGACAGTGGTATCTGGCCATCGGCGATTACACCAGACGAGTTCAAGGCTAATGGCACTAAACCGATTAATGCTTCGCTCGTTAACGCTACGCTACCGACATCCATGGCACCCCTTAGACCTTTCCAGGACCAAGTGTCCATTGTGCAGGGCCTCTCCGGAAAAATGTGTCGCGGTGGCCATACAAGTCATTTCGGCATGATGGGCGTGTACATGGTTGGCAGTGAAGTCAATCCAGGTAATCCATTGCGGGCAACAGCAGATGCGGAGCTAGCTAAGTTGCATCCAGCCCCTTTCAATCACGTGGCATTGGCTGTCCGGGGAGATTGGGGATCCAACAATTACGGTGGGGTCATGTATCCAGGAATCTCGGCAGTCGGCCCTGGAAAAGAACTTCCGTTTCAGGGCAGCCCCGATGTAGCCTTTGACCAGCTGTTCGGATCGGCAGTTTCTGCATCTAAGGAGGGTGAGAGACGATTCAAACTTCAGAAAAACCTTTTAGACTTTATGGTCGACGACATCAAGAAAGTTGAAAAGGCTATTCCACCTGCGGAAAAGCTGAAGATGGATGCCTATCTTAATGCCTTTGAAGAGCTCCAGATGCGGCACAGCAAGCTCGTAGGGATGAAAGACAATCTGAAGGGCAACGCCCCAAAGTTGACTGACAAATTTACGTCAATGATAGAGGAAGTTCGTCAAGAAGCTCATTGTGACCTAGCCGCAGCGGCATTGATAGCAGGGCTCACAAACTGCGTCACCATCCGTTTGGACAATGCCAACACGGTCTACAAGGCCCTGGGCTTAGCACGAACTATCCACGGTATTGGACATGATGAAGGTGACAATGGTAGAGATCAGGCGCAATGCCGGGAAATCATCCAAAAGCATCACATGGAGTTGATCGCATCGATGGCCAAGAAATTAAAGGCTGTTCCGGAAGGCAACGGCAATATGCTGGACAATACGATGATCATCTACCTCAGCGACTCTTCAAACAAACACCATGGGGACTGCTTGGAATGGCCTTATGTGATTGTCGGTGGCTGTAGCGGTAAGCTCAAAATCCCTGGTCGTTATATTTGCTACCCCAAGTACGGTGATGCAGGATGTCGCACAATCGGTGACTGGTGGACCACCTTGCTAAATGCGCAGGGCAACCCGATTAAGTACTATGGCAACGAAGATCTTGAGCTGAAACAAAACGGTTTGTCTCATGCTGGACCCCTTGTTGAACTTATCGCTTAATCCCGTTCGACATTTCGATGTGCGCGGAGCAGCCTCCAACGACGACCTGCTCACCGCAACTCGCCAGAATATCGACTTGCAGTAAAATGAGCGCGCTGAGGTCCCCTCAGACAATGGAGCATTGTTTAACGCGTGCCAACGAGTACTATGGTCACCCCTGAGAACCTTTGCTACTTGTTTTTGTCGAAGTGGGTCCCCAGCTGAAGTGCATGGCGCTGGCTGGTCTTCGCCGACCCGCTTACCTGTATTCCACGGGTAGTCAGATACATAACCAGGTGTCCATGCGAAGCTGCATAGTTATAGCAATCAGCAGAGAGTGAAGTTCAGGTCACTGCTTCCAGTCGCCTGAATCGCGAATAGCTTCTCCGACTACGCCCATTGGCATATAGATAACAATTGTTATCTATGGGCACATTACTTGCAGATAATCCGAGCGACTATGTTAGAAACACGCCGGCCACCTGCACATCCATTACAATCACAGCACAGATCGTTGACAACATCCAAAACTGGATTCAATACTGCGCTATCCTTGGATTCCTATGCTCTGCAGACATCCATCCGACTCGCGACCGAGCTTGCTGAAGATGGTAACTTTGTCGATGCAAGCCGCGTCGCAGCGCCGTTTCGACGTATTCCATCAAGGAACCAATCCTTGGAACAACGTCTGGCTGACAGGCTTATTTCCCGGGATGTCGCGTCGTTCATCGCTCCCCACGGGGAAACGATAGTGAGCGTTCAGCGAATATTGGGTCACCGATTACCAGTAATCCTCACGCGTACAAAATCGGGTACTCTCAAGGCCACATCGCCCCTTATCCCAGGAACCAAATCCGACATAATCATCGCAGCACCCGATGGAAAAACGCTTGGTTTTGCCACCGGTAAACAGCTTACTATCCTAAAAACTGAAGGTCAGGAAACACTCCGAACGGATGGTCATGACAGTACTGTCAGACTTATAGCCATAAGCGATGATGGCAGCATTGTCGCCTCATACGGGGATGATTCCCTCATCCGGATTTGGGATGCGCAAAATGGAACGCCACTGACATCCGTCCCACTACGGGATGTCGGTATCCCCTATCTGTCAATCTCGCCTAACGGTTCCATTGTATGTATGGCAGTTGGAAATGGGCCCGCCAAATACATTAACCTAAAAGGCGAAGGCGATACCCATGTACTTCGGCCACGAGGCACGCACGCCACGGCAATATGTCCACTTCCGGATGGTAGAGCATTCGTGGTCGGATGTCAGGATGGCACAACCCGCATCATGGAAATGAAAATGGGACGTGAATCTGCCATCCTCGAAGGGGATGGAAGCTCCATTACCCATGTAACCGTGTCACCGGATGGTCGTCGTCTTCTTTCACAAACCAAAGCAGGCCGTGTTTCAATATACGAAGTCGGAAACGTGGAACGCACACACATCTGGCAGCTTACTCCTGACACACGCAACATCAACGCAATCTTCACCACAAACGACACCATCGCACTTGGACGTAACAACACAACCATTCAGACACTTGCCCTGAGTGAGATTGACATCTGGAAAAGCATCTCATTACCAAAGGTTGAGATCACGGATGCCCTCCTCTGCCAACCTGCCAATGTTCTCATTTGCGGAGATACATCCGGTCGTCTAACCAAGGTTTCAACACTTACGGGAGTTCCATCCGAAACCGTGCAGTGCCACCGTAGACGCATCCAAAATATACGGGCTCACCCAACGAACAAGCGGTGGGTAACCATGGCAAGCTGGGATACGACAGCATCGATCGTAGATATCGCGTCGCTAGAGCCAGTCAAAATGTTTTCCGGTCACGCGGATCGAGTTCGGGATGCGATGCTTTCGGCTGATGGGCTGACGATGGTCACGATTTCAGATGACCGAACGTGTCGCTTCTGGGATGCCCGTTCAGGAAAAGTGTTAGGTGTCGCAACACTTACGGTTCGACCGCTCGCAATTGAGACCTGTTCTAAAGATATGGCGATAATCATCGATGCTCATGCCGCACGCATAACGATTAAACGTGGCACCACAAAGCCCATTAAGGTTGATTCGCAGCGCCTTGGCACTTCGTTGACAGCCGTGCATACCGATGGAAACCGTACAGCCTATCTGGCTGGTAGTCAGGTTGCAGTCACAAGCGTACACGGCGGACCGATTACCACGATTACTTCCACTGACCGTATTACCGCAAGCTTTATTCATCCCCAAAGCCGCACCATGCTGGTTGGTACGAATACAGGACACATCCAGCTCTGGGATACAGCGACCATGACCGAGTTAGTAGATGTCAAGTGTACGAGTTGCGAAATCGCAGCTGTCGGATACGCGGTTTCTGGAGATTATCTATTTGCCATCGGTGTTGATGGCCAAGCTAAATACATCAAACTTGGAGGACCTCAGCGATGAACGGTCGAGTAAATACAGCATGTGCAATTGCAATCACAGTAGCAGTGTCATCCTTTGGAGCGATGGCTCAGCAAACGGACAACCGCACGATCAAGATTAGTCCAGAGCTCCGCCTGACGACAACAGGAGGAAACCGTGCATTTAGCCAAGTCATTGGTGAGAAGATCACTGTTGTTGCTTTCATTGCCGTGAACTGTCCGATTGCGAATTCGTATGCTCCTGACTACGCCACCCTACAGCGAGACTTGAAGAAGCAGGGCGGTAACCTTGTCCTGGTGTACTCAAATGCAGGCGACATCAGTGAGGCAGCGGAGCATGTTCGCCAATACGGCCTCTCAGATTGCACGGTCGTTCTTGATCAGGATCAAGTAGTCGCAAGTGCATTCCATGCATCGATGACGCCGGAAATGTACGTCGTCAAGGACTATCAAGTTGTCTACCAAGGGCGTCTGGATGACCGTTACCTTGGTCGTACCCGCCCTACCGGGAGCACTGCGCGAACGAGTGAGCTACGAAATGCGGTGAGTGCTGTGCTATCGGGTCGCGAAGTCAAGCTTGCAAAAACCAAGGTCTTTGGTTGTGCGATTGAGCGTACGTTACCGAATGGTCAAAAGGGGCCAACCTATTATCCGCAGGTCAAGAATGTCCTTGAGCGAAGCTGTGTGCGGTGTCATGATGCGAGTGGCGTGGCCCCGATGACATTTGCCACGTACGCAGGTGCACGTCGCTATGCGAATAACATCGCATCTGTTGTGGCACAGCGTCAGATGCCCCCATGGAAGGCAGACCAAAGTTCGCATACGTACGCTAATCTGAGATCAATTTCCGAAGTGGATCGAAAGGTCTTGATGCAATGGGCGGCAACGGGTGCTGCCGCAGGCACCCAGACAGTTGTTTCCCCGACGCGAGATGATCGTCCGGTAGTGAAATGGGACACTGAATTGACCGCATCGGCAATGCATACGGTAAAGGCCAGTGGCCCGGATGAGTACCGTACGTTTATTATCCCTACTGACTTTAAGGAAGACAAGTGGATTGATGCCATTGACTTCAGGCCATCCAATGCCAAAGTCGTCCATCGGATTCTTGGATTTGTGGATGCCAGCCGCGGTGCCAGAAAGCATGTCGACGGCCTTGCATCCCTTGGCTACTCTAATTTTGGTGGATTGTTATCGCCACCGGATGCAGACCTTGGTGCCTGGTTCCCCGGAAATCCGTTACAAATATTGCGTGAGGGAGCTGCTTGGAAGCTACCTAAGGGTGCTGACATTCTTGTTCAGGTGCACTACCACCCTACAGGCAAGGTTGAAGTTGATGCCCCAACGGTCCGAATGCGCTTTGCAGGAGGCACGGTGTCGCGTGAGCGCCAGCTTCTGACGCTTGGACGTGGAGACTTATATCTGCCAGCGGGAGCCATCAAGCCAATAAGTGTCACCCACCGGGTTGAACAAGCGATATCCATTCACAGCATCATGCCGCATATGCACTTTGCGGGAAAGTCAATCAAGGTAACTGTGACGACTCCTGAAGGCAAGATAACGCCGCTGCTTGGTATCCGGGATTGGGATATTTACTGGCAGGAAGCCTACTTATTTGAGAAGCCTGTGGATGTCCCCATCGGATCGGTGATCACAGTAAATGCCGTTTATGACAACAGCATTGCTAACCCACGGCAGCCGAATGTCCCCCCAAAGGATATCCACAGTGGCGAAACCAACAAGGATGAAAAGCTGTTGGTTTATGTTGGGTATACGGCGAAGTAGCCAGAAATCGGACATCGGCAGGGCCGCCTCTTAGCTTCGCTAAGAGGAGGCTTTTTTTGTAGCGCAACTCACCAAGTTCTAGCAATCACTCACTTGGTATCGCTCAGTCAAGCCAGACGTGTGCTGGACACAGTTTTAGGTACACCTACACAGACATTTATCGAATACATGTGTGTAGGTTGACAGCGCCCCCAACGTATATTGCACGGGCCACGTACAGACGTCACTTTGCCCAATTATGAGGGCGTCTATCTGATACCAGCCTGTGTATTCACAGTGCATCCAAGTGGTAACACTTGATCAAGGAAGCAACATGCCGGCTACGGCTCTTTGTCAACGAATACGTGCGCATATCTGATACCAGTGCAACCATTCACCGCGTGCTAAAAATCACTTTCGAGTTACAAGGGCATGCAGCGAGCATTGGACAGCCGCAATGAAATGCTACTACGACGCAACAAACGCATTACCACTTTGCCATCAGCTACTGAATCGCAACGTAGTTCACCCATAAACCTCGGGGGTTATATCCGGTACGAAATCAATAACAAAAGAAAACCCCCACCTCCTGGAAACTCCAGCAGGCGGGGGTGATAGTCGATACTCCGGATGGACTATGGAGTAATCGACAGTGTTGCCGTAAGTGCGCTTGCACCTGTCGTTGCAGTGATACGTGCTGTCCGATTTCGGGTAGTTGCACGCGTAGTAACGACCTGTGTGGCTGTCAGCTGGCCTGCGAGGACCTTTATCGATGCAGGAACCACTGCAGTGGTACTACTCGATGCCAATGTGACCACCGTGCCACCCGATGGAGCCGCCCCGCTCAACGTTACAGTCAATGTGGATGTCGTCCCCCCCTTTACTGTAAGCGGACTCAGCCCTACAGCTGCGATTGCCGGTGCAGTCACCGACACGTTTGCCTTTACCGATGCTCCTCCCGCTGTTGCAGTAATCGTCAACGCTGTGGTGGCTGCAACCGGAGCAGATGTTGCAAGAAACGTTGCCGTCGTCGCACCGGCAGCCACTGTAACGGTCGCAGGCACTGCTATAGCAGCCTTAGACGATGTCAATGTGACAACGAATCCTCCAGCAGGTGCAGGTCCACCGATTGTAACGGTTCCCGTAACGGATGCCCCTCCAACGACAGAGATCGGCGTTACAGCAAGCGCAGTAACCTTCTGCGTTGTGACGACAAGCGTTGCAGTTCGGCTACGCCCACCACCGGCAGCAGTAATGACAACGTTAGTTGTCGCAGCCACTGCGGCCGTCGTGATGTTGAACGTTGCCGATGTTGCTCCGGCAGGCACTACAACCGTTGCAGGAACCGTAGCCCCGACTCCAGCAGTGACAGTCACAACAAATCCACCAACTGGAGCCGGTGCAGTCAGTCCAACCGTCGCCACACTTGTGGCACCCCCCACAACCGAAGTCAATGACAGAGACAATCCGCTGACCTGAACGACCTTCACGCCTGGCGGGTTGATAGTGAGCGGAGCAGAGCCGGAGACAGCCCCGGATGTGACCTTGATGTTAGCCACTGCCGCTACTGTTACGGCTGTTGTCCTTATCGTAAAGGTTGCGGCATTTCGCCCAGCACGGACAACCACAGTTGCCGGCGGTACCGCGAGCGGATTGTCACTGGCGATGGTTAATGTTTGACCAGCAGTTTGTGCTGCCGGGACATTGCCCGTAAGTGTGACCTGCCCGACCACACTATTTCCCCCCGTGATGGCAGCAGGAATAACCGCGACGGTTGCTACCAGCGGTGAAAGGACCTGAAGCGACTGTGTTGCAGATGATGCACCAGCAGTTGCCGTAAGCGTACATGCGGTGTTCGTAACAACAGGAACGGTTGTGACCGTTGCCGTACCAGTCGTCGTACCCGCCGCTATCACTACACTAACCGGCACAGTTGCCGCAGCATTGTTACTAGCGAGTACTACTGTCGTCCCACCTACTGGGGCGACCGCATCCAATGTGACCGTCAGCGTAGAGGGCAATCCTCCAGTCACCGATGCCACAGACAAGCTCAGCGCTGTGATGACCGGTGGTGTAACCGTGAGTGTCGTGGATGCCGCTACTCCATTCAGAATTCCTGAGATTGTCGTTGTTGCAGCTGCGACAACGGCTGTCGTAGTGATGGTTACCGAGCCAGTTTGCTGCCCGGCAGGAATCGTAACCGATGCCGCTGACAACGCTGCGATGGCAGTGTTACTGGATGCCAGGGTCACCGTTACGCCACCGTTTGGAGCACGCCCCGTGAGGGTGACTGTTGCCGTAACTACCCCTGTGCCTGTCACAGATGTAGCGCTGAGATCGACAGACCGAACACCTGCCTGAACCTCATAACGCACCATCATTTCATTGTCTTCATGCTCAAGGATATGACAGTGGACCGGATATGGTCCTGAAAAGTCACCAAATTTGGTGATGACAGTTGTCACCTGCCCCGGGTACGCAATGACCGTGTCCTTCCATCCTGACTCCCAAGGATATGCATTGGCACGCTGCAAAAGGCCGTGTGCAACCGTCGGTTTAATCGGATCAGGCCCCATACCCGGAGTCATCATCCCTGCACCGACCAAAGCAGCTTCATATGCAATCGGATCAAAATCAGCACGCCCTAAGAGCTGCATCTCAACCAAGTGCATATGAACAGGGTGCGCATCACCTGTAAGGTTGACGAAGTTCCAAATCTCTGTCGAACCAACTACAGGCTTCAGCGTTGGGTCTATTCCGTAATTCACATCAGTCGATGCCAGCGTGTCATTCACGTGGTATTTGCGATTATTAAACATCGCTGTTACAGGACCAAGATCACTCGCATCCGCAAATTCAACAATGGTGATGTTGCGTTCAGCTGCTGCAGTTGCTTCTATTAATGCCGTAATCGGTTTCAGCGATGGAGGCGTGGCAGCATTGACATCAAGGCTTGTATCCGTACCCGTCAGGGGCAGCGTGACACGGAACTGCATGATCAAGTCATCTATTCCAGGGATAACAGGATCACCAAACGGATAAGGACTGTTAGCATCGTTGGCGAGGACTAATGTCTTTCCAGCATGTCCGGAGAAGTCAATCACAATGTCGTAACGCTCTCCACTGGCTTGTGTCAGGACATTTGTTTGCGTGGTGATTGTGCCATTGATGTCTGTTGTTACATTCACACCCGGAGTACCGAGCTGCGCTGGGTAAGGCAATAAGCCCTGATCAGACCCGATGACCGTGATTTGTGGGCCCGGTGTTCCTCCAATATTTGATGTCTGATCCGTTGTGTTTTCCCAAAGAGCCATGCTCAAGACACGAGCATTACAGCCATTGAGGATGCGGAAGCGGTATCGACGTGGCTCAACCTCCAGGTATGGCCATAGACGTCCGTTCACCAGCATCATGTTGCCATAAAACTCAGGAACCCATGGACCTGGGTGCTCAACTGCCTGACTGATTGGATCAGTCGTTCCCATCAAGTCGTTCGTTGGGTAGAACAGAGAACCATCATCGTTGAACATACGGTCCTGAATACAGAGTCCAAGGTCATAGGCTCCCGATGGCAGATTTAACGAGGCTTCGGCTGGATCAGTAAGAATGTAATAACCGGCCATACCAGCGTAGACATTTAAGCGGGTGATTCCGAGTGTATGGTCGTGATACCAGTACGTACCCGCATTGTTCATATTCGGGTACTTATACTCGTTGGTGACATACGTTGGGCCAGTCTTGGTCGGAGCGCCATTGGTGCCCGTATATGTAAACCACGCCTCAGGATCGCCATCATATTCGGGTTGCACGTGTGCACCATGTAGGTGAACGGTCATCCTTGCGTGCGGCTCATTATTGTTGGCCCCAGCGAAATTGGTATCGTATACACTCGACAATAGGTGCGGAGTTGTATCTTGGATCTGATTGAGCCACTTGATGGTCACTGGCTTGTTTACTTCTGCAACGATAGATGGCCCTGGGAATGATGGCGCTCCACCATTTTGACCATATGCCCACATCGGAGTCGGTGTCCAGTTCGGATAAACCTGATGTGTGGTCTCCATGATGGCAACTTCGTAGTAATCGGATCCATCCGCTGCAGTTGCAGGTGCAAGTATTGCGGGCTGCTGAAGTGGCCAGACAAACTTTGTCAATGCCAAAGCAGCTGCATTATCCAATGGAGCTGCAGCGACAGGTGTTGGTGCGCCAGCATTCTTCTTAGCTGCACGGTTCCGGTCTGCTTTCGTACCAGACTTGCTTACACCTGCAATAGCAGGAACACTGGAAACGGCTGCCGCGGCAACACCGACAGTGGCACCAGCCTTCAGTAAATTACGTCGTGAGATCTTCTTTTCGTCCATTTAATAGTCCATCCATGCTGCGTACAATGACGCCAAGATGGTTTATACTAACGAACTATTACTACCTTATAACTAGTCAAATTACCGGGTTTTCGTCGGAAGCCGGTAATTCTAACAGTAAAGAACTTCCACTTTGAGGCGTTAGAAGCACCAATGCACCCAACAAGATAACCATTTTTATATATTTACTATTCTGGATTTCATAGTCGAAATTGTGGCCATACTGAACAACCTACCAGTCGTTTACACACTGAAAATCGATTATCCCTGCAGTTGTTGACCTTTTCTAGGGCGTAATCTAATATCAGATTTAAGGTTGTTTGAAGCACATACTTGTATCGCGATGTAGATAAATCCATTGGACGAGGATCCAAGTTCTCGTATTACGGCCACACTCGATGTCTTTATCAACCCCGAATTTTCAATATCATCGCACGCAGACCTGTGTCAGTCGTCACCTGATCCAATAGAAACTTACCGCCTGGGAATGTACTCAACGAGATACCTCAGAGCAAAATAACTTAGTGACACCAACATCCCCTGTTTACCGGGGGGCTACCTATTCAACATAAACCTTACAGCTTTACAGAAGCACTCACCGTCTTTACAAAACCAGCAGAACTTACCGTCCATCTTCCCGTTAGGTGATCAACCTTATCTTAATCTGCTCCAAGGGATAACGTCTACGTGGCTAAATGACAAAAAAAGACCCCCGTTTCCAGGGGCCTTCATCATCAACATAAACCGTACGGCTTTACAGAAGCCCCCACCGTTTTGATCAGACCGCCAGAACTTACCCCGTCCTCCTTCCCTTTAGCATCAGAATGTGCTCCAAGGGATAACGTCTACGCGGCTAAGTGACAAAAAAAGACCCCTGTTTCCAGGGGCCTTCATCATCAACATAAACCTTATGGCTTTACAGAAACACTCACCGTCTTGATCAGACCACCCGTTGTCGCAGAGACAACAACGGTTGTCGCAGCAGCAGGCTTGGTCGTCGTAACCGTAAATGTTGCCTGAAGTGCACCCTTGGTAACCGTGACGGTTGCAGGAACCGACAGCACTCCGGGGTTAGCCGATGTCAACGTGACGACAGTGTCGACCGTAGGCGCCGCAGTCAGCTTTACAACACCAGTACCATTCGCACCACCGATGATTGTCGTCGGTGCTACCGTAACGGATGCCACGTTCAGCGGAGTAACCGTCAACGTTCCTTCACCAGTCTCCCCGTTCAACGACCCCGTAATAGTTGCAGTCACAGACGTTCCAACAACCTTGGTCGTGATTGGAAAGGTAGCGAGGGCCTTACCAGCAGGAATAACTACAGAAGCAGGAACGACGACATTTGGATTGTTGCTTGATAGCGCAACAGTCGTCGCTGTCGCAACGACATCCGTCAAGTTGACCGTTCCCACCGATGCAATGCCACCAACAACTGGCGCTGGCTTTGCAACGATGTTGGCTACCGTAAGAATCCTTACAGCTAGAGTACCGCTCACCGATGTACCGTTGGCAGTCGCAGTTACGTCAACGTTACGCGTTGCGGTCACCACAGTAGTAGATGCCGTAAAGGTCGCAAACGTCTTACCAGACGGAACAAGCACGGATGCAGGAACCGTTACTGCCGGATTCGACGAAACCAACTTTACAGATAATCCCGTCGACGGTGCTGGACCAGTAAGAGTTACTGTTCCAATCGATGCCTTTCCACCACGAACCGCAGCAGGAGCAAAGGTCACGGATGCAGGACGCGCTGCCTGAACCGTCAACACTCCTGTAGCAGACGCTCCATTGACCGTCGCCGTGAATGTCACCGGAGTGTCAACACCAACGATTGTCGTTGCAACAGCAAACGTAGCCGTCGAAGCTCCCGGGAGCACTTTGACAGTCGCAGCAGCAGCCTTTGCAACGATTGCATTGCTACTCGTCACACTAACCACCAAGCCAGCAGCAGGAGCTGGAGTTGCGAGTGTGATCGTTCCAGTGGACGCGACCTTTCCAGCAACCACAGCTGGTGAGAATGTCACCGTGGCTGGCTGCGACAGACGAACATTGACCGTCCCCGTAACCGACGTTCCGTTTGCGGATGCCGTTACCGTGATCGACGTGTTGGATGTCACTGCCGTAGATGTCGCCTGGAACGTTGCACTGGTCTGGCCAGCAGCAATGTTTACGCTTGCCGGTACACCAAGCGCAGCTCCAGATGTGGACAACGCCACAACCTGTCCACCAACTGGCGCAGGGTCAGCCAAGGTAACAGTACCCGTAGTTCCATACCCTCCCGTGATACTGGAAGGATTGAACGAAACCGTTGCCGGGACAACAGGTCGAACGTTGAGAGTACCGGTAACAGTCACTCCATTCGCAGCAGCAGAAACAGTCGCTGTTCTTGGTGCGGATGCGATTGTTGTCGTGACTGTAAACGAAGCCGATGTTGCACCCGCGGCAACCGTGACAGCTGCAGGAACGGTTACACCAGCGGTGTTACTTGACAATGCGACGGACAACCCACCCGAAGGTGCAGGACCAACGAGAGCGACTGTTGCCGTTGCATTTTGTCCGCCAACCACATTGGATGGCGCAATGACTAACGAAGCTGGAGCTGTACGCTGAACCGTAAGCACAGCAGACTTACTTGATCCATTTGCAGTGACCGTGATGGTTGAATCAGTGTCTGCACCCACAGCCGTTGTCGTGACGGTGAAGGAGGCTGACGATTGACCTGCAGCAACAGTAACCGTTGCAGGAACGGAAAGTGGGGTTCCCGTCGGGGAGATCGCAACCACTATACCACCGGTAGGTGCCGGTCGACTAATCGTTACGGATGCCGCACTGGAGCT
>JACCDI010129912.1_pt1 | contig 17462 bp, 15 predicted proteins | sample 7442791 | NCBI WGS metagenome assembly JACCDI01 (sample SAMN15323434, study PRJNA562643) | freshwater metagenome | isolation source: river surface water | place: USA:Blue River Watershed | collected 2017-08-15 | reverse complement strand
TCCTCTCAAAACAGGCCAAAAATCGACCTATAATTCAAAGCTATTCCTCAATAGCTCAGTCGGTAGAGCGCCGGACTGTTAATCCGTAGGTCCCTGGTTCGAGCCCAGGTTGAGGAGCCAAAAAAGATAAGCCCCTGCATGTGAGTGCAGGGGCTTTTTCTTTGGATGCGAGTTAACTTACTGGATCTCATTCAATCAAGAGTTTCAAGTCTACTCATTAACTACTGCTAGGCTTTCTGATGCTAAATGTACCCAGTCCGCCACGTCTCCAGTGGGCTGGTAGCCGCTGACCAAGTCTTGAAGAATCGTTCGAATCACGGGAACATCTTTCACGCTCATGGCAATGGTCAGGGCGTTCAGCTTTTGCTACAGATGAGGGAGCTCAAGAACTGCTTTACGGCTATTGTTAACAGGCTTTTGGGGAATGAGACTTGTGGATTGCGATGCTTGACAGGAATGAATAAGCAGAGCAAGGCATCACAAGATACTGACTCATCTCTTAAGCCAATCCGGTGTCTTGAATCGGACAATCATCAGATAAGCCGCAACATAGGCTACCCCGAAGAGGAGCGTGAAGAACAGCAACAGCCAAGTATTTGTCCAAAAAAACACCGCCGGCGCCACGGACAAAAGCGCGAAGGCCAGCAAGTAAGGCGTGGTGCGGTTGTTTCGGTTTAGGATGACGCGCAAATCCTCGTCTTCGAACATGGCCCGCACCAAGCGACGGTAAATCAGCTGATGCAAGTGCAACGCGTCGGCCATGCTTGGTGAATCCCCCCGGACCATCTTGCGGTAGACTGAGAACAGTGTTTCCCATACAGGGTAAATGAGCAGTAGTACCACGAACCAAGGCGACACCTGCGGGTGGCGTTGCACGAGAAGAATGCTGATCAATGCAATAACTACCCCCCAGAGGTAGGCCCCGCCATCCCCCGCGAAGATCAAACCCCGGGGGTAGTTCCAAAAAAGGAAACCCATCGTAGACGCCACCAAGCAAAGAGACAAGGCCGCCAGTTGCCGGTCGCCCACCTGCAGAGATATATGGGCCAGCGCCAGCCCGATCATCACCGCCACGGACCCGGCCAAACCATTGTAGCCATCGATGATATTGAAAGCATGAGTCAGACCCATGATGGCGAAGACTGCCAAGGCCATGCCCAGCCAAGGCCAAGCAGCCCACCAGGCATCGACCACCGGCCACCCCAGCCTGGTGATTGAAATTCCCAGCCAGCCCACTGCCACCATTCCAGCGGCTGCGGAGAGTAACAGTCTCCACCGAACCGAGACCTTCTGCGTCATATCCTCAGCAAAGCCCACTAGGACCGCCAAGCACACCACCCCCAGCATGCCAAAGTAGGTGGGCACATCCACTGACACGCCGAGGTAAACGCCAATGCGAGGTAACACAGTTGCGAATGTTAATCCCGTCACCCACCCAAGCAGCATGCCCACCCCCCCAAGGCGAGGCACAGCACCCCTGTGAAAGCGCTGGGGCTTGTCAGCACCATAGTCTTCCGCATGCCGACGGAACCGCCGGCGGACGTAAAACACCCCCACCCAGGAGACCAAGAAACTTAAAAAAACAAGTAGCAACACGAAATCGACCCTCGTCGGTATGACGACCCTCCACTATGCACCAGACTGCCGAGCCTGTAGCCTGCGCGCGAAGCGCCAGAAGGCGGTGGACGCCCACAGCAACAGGATGCTGCGTAGGTGCCAAGCCAAGTGCCGCAAACTGCGACGGGTCGCTCGTCGGGCATCATGGACCACCGAAACGGGAGCAGAGTGCATGGACCAGCCGGCAAGCTGGAGGCGCAGGCAGATGTCGATGTCTTCACAATACATGAAGAAGCGCTCATCGAAGCCTTCAAGTTGCGCGAAAGTCTGAGTGCGGAAGATCATGCAAGCGCCATTGACCCAGTCAGCGGACTCCACTGACTCCGCAGCTCCGGAGGGCGAAAGTCCAATCAAACGACGACCGGTGCGAACTGCGATGCTCAAGGGAGTCAAGAGAGTTCGAGCGAAATCCCCTCGCCCTCCGAAGACATCTAGCTGGGTTGGGCATAGCAGCCCCGCCGAAGGTGGCCACCTATCAACGGAAATCAAGCGGCTCCAGAAAGATCCTACATCAAAAGGCCAAGAGATATCCGGATTCATAACAACAAACCATTGCGTCCCCGCTACACTAACATTATCAAGTGTCCGGGCTGCGGCAAATGCCCTGTTGTGATTTGCGCCGAAGCCGAAAACCACCCCATTCCGCAACAGTCTCAAATCGAAAGTCCACTCTCGCGATAGCAAACGCTTCTCTAACTCAGGCTCGGGAAGATTTAACGTAACCCAGACACGGACGAACTTAGAAAAAGGACCTAGGGATACCAAAAGGCTCTCGAGAGAGTTGACGACAAGTTGCCCATGACCATGACTAACTATGGAAACATCAATACAAACCATAAATAAAAAGCACTTTTAATATATAAAACGTACAATAATTAAATAAATGTATAGATAAATTAATTAACATAAATTAATGAACCTTGAATCGACCTTGAATCAAACGCCTAATAATCAAAGAACATACGTATATTAAACCTCGATCCATTACCAAACTTTGCAACATTTTTTGGTATCCGATGATGATTTCCAAAAAATTTGGACCCCGAATAATTCCATCTGCAAAAATCAATTCATACGATTTTGACCGAGCAATGACTTGAGTTCTACTAACGAATATATTTATTTGATCTTCTGCTTGCTTGTATAAAGAAAGATAATGATCCCTTGCGGCTTTAACAGTATTAGTCGCGTGCTTCAATTGTTCTTCAGAATTTCCAATTGCGTATCCAAGACCACCAAGTTCTACAGCACCCAACGGCCCTTTAAAGTACTCATTGGGTAGAAATACTGTTGGACAACCACAAAGGATCGCCTCCAAAGCAAGAGCCGAATCTTCATAGCAGTAAAAATATTCTGCACTTTGAAATAGACGCCTTATTTCCTCAGGCGTTTGAGAACCGAATTTATCCTTAGTTATTTCCAACATATCATTTGTAATATCAAATGTATTCCCCTTAAAATGCTGCTTGTATTTAGTCGCATAAAAAACACCACCACTTCGAACGCTCCCTTCCTTGGGCGGATGGAAAAAAATATGGTCAGATACTGGTATGAATAATTTTGACGCTTTAGGAATCGGACCAATATCATCTAATATTTTTTCGCTATAGCATAGTGTATAGTCATCCAAATTTGGATCCCTTAGCTCACCAAGTAGTCCATTATAATTCAGAACATATCTCACACTGACAGGGGAATTGAGTTGAGATGCGTCGTACACCTCAGGATATATGACTATTGGTGCTAAGCCTTGAGCAAAATGATGATCCACTACCTTTTTACTGAGAAAGGGCGCTATATCAGATGGCGAGGCTCCCAAGTCCCTGTTATAGTCCGGGCGCATGAATAAAAATGCAGAACAGCCGTTCTTGTTTAAAAGATCGGCAAGACGATAAAGAACCTTAACCCCTGCCGAAGTTCTTGTATATCTTGGTGCAATTATATAATATGGATGGAGCTTATTGTCCATAAATTTGTTTAATTCCACATAGTAAACAGCGACGCTATACCCAATATACTACTCTTTTCGAAAATTTTCGAATTATTGATAAAGCCAGGGCTCCAATCACCCAAATACCCAAAAATAAAATTAATTGGAATTTAATAGTTATCTCACCTATACCGAAGGGCGCTCTGAATGCACTAACCAAATAATAAAATGGATTTAATTGGGTATACACTGATCTATTCGATTCGCTTGAAACCATCCAGAATATTGGCGTCAAAAACATCGCAAGCTGCAAAAAATTAGAAACCAAAGGAATCAAGTCGCGAAATCTTGCGCAAAAGAAGGCGAGCACTATTGCCGAAAAATATAGAAGAGTAAATATCTCAATCAACAAAGGAATAATTAGAAATATTTTATAGTCAAAACCATTCACCCAAACATAGACAAGCATCAACACAATCAAATTGTGAAAAAGAATAAGCAAGTTCCTAATGCATATCCTTAAAACGTATGCAGATAAAGGAATATTTGTTTGCTTAATGAATACCTCATGAGCGGTGAATGCCGTTGCTGACTCTCCAAGGGTTCCACTAATATAATACCATGACACAATTCCAGTCGCAAGATAAAGATAATATTTATAATCAACAGCCCCGAACAAGCCACCGTAAAGTGGCCCCATTGCAAAAATCGTCACAGCTACACTGAACGACACCCACAGCGGTCCAAGGACAGAGCGACTATATTTATTTTTTATATCCTGATAAGCATAAAAATACCAAAATCCGAATTTATCTAATGGGAAAATTTGATACAACAAATCTCAACTCCAATCCAAATTAATATTTTAAGAGTTAACTTTAAACTGCATACTGTCAAAACTGAAACTCTGCAGTTTGAGTATTTAACGCAGCTTACCTACATAGATTTTTTCGCATATGCCACAATTTTGTCGCCGAATAAATTAACAAATTTATGTTTCTTAAGTTTGATTTTCATATTTATTTCCAGATTAAATTAATAATCACAGATCTTAATTTACCTCGAACGAAACTCCCATCAACTACTTCAGTTGAGATATTAGGCGTCACAACAGAAAAATCATTTTTACTTCTTAAGACTACTTCGGCTTCTCGTGTTCTGGTAAGGTAAAAAGATACAATTGGATCTGAGAAGTCGAAAAATATTCGACCTAGTTGTTTAATGCGGCCTATTAAGTATACCTTCAGCGTAACTGGAACGGTTCTAATAAAAATAACGCACCGCCAGATTGCCTTGGCACCAATATATATATATGGATTAATATAAATTAAATGATACCCGATTACACTATTGAAGTTGGTCCCACTCACAATCGGCGATAACCCCCACCTATTTAAGACAAAATTGCGATCACTACGAGAAACTGATGTAAAGTTTGTTTTGACTTTTATTGCAAAGTGATACTCTATGTCACTTAAGAATTTTAATACTAAATTTTTATTTTTTTCAACTTGTATTTTGAATTGCTTTACTGTTATCATGGAGAGTTCTGCATGATTAAATTCATTGAAATCTGCGTCTAAAACCTGTTTAGTATCTAGAAATCCGTGCAAGGGAAAGTCGTAATCCCCGTACTCCTTCTCGAATATGGTATCAGCGATATACACAGGCGTTCCCAATATTGTAGACTCATAACATAAATTTGTGAGTGGATCGAGTGAGATAAATAGCCTGGAATTTGCTATCTTTGAATATAGATCATCTTTACTATTCGGGTATATTCTTGTAATTATTTCAATATTTTCGAATCTTTTAGCCAACTGCTTCGCTACTGAAAGATTGATACCACATCTCAGTTTTCCATAATAAATTACAACCTGATTTCTTCGCCCAGAAGAATAATTAATATATTTCGTTAAACTATTAAGTAATTTTTTATTTTGTATATTTAAATAAATGCCAGCCTCTCCTACAACCTTGGAGTAGTATATTAGATAATCAAAATCTTCATAATTAACCCATTGTCCGTTAAGAGTGTAGGGTCGCGCTAGTACATATCGGCAAACTCTCTTTGCTTTCAAAGGATTTCCAGGAATCGACTCCGGGTAAACCACTATATCTGTAGGCTCCGGAGAATAATTTGTCTCAACGAACCTCTTCATTGAGTTCGGCACATACCCGCTTGACGTTTTTAAATCAAAAGGTATTATTGATAAAGGTCTTTGAGTTGATATATCTTCAGCCAATTGCCAAAGGATCTGTATTCCATTAGAATAGTCTATGTAAAGAGGGATATAAAACACATACCTTGCGAATTCAGACATGTTCTACCTCAGCTATTTCCCCATTTTCAAGTGTGAGTATTTTAGTGCAAACGGACTCTAGCAATCTGCGATCGTGTGATGCTATAATTAGAATCTTTGAATTATCTATCATTGCCTTAAGGCGTTCGCCAGCGATGATATTGAAATCTTTGTCTCCCACACTAAGCCATTCATCCATTAATAGAATGTCTGCTGGTATATGGGAAACAATAGAGAAAGAGAGGCGCATCGCCATTCCTGTGCTGTATGTACGCACTGGAAGATTGATTTTTTCACCAAGTCCACTAAAGTCAATAATTTTCTGTACTAAGTCCTTGTCCTTCGTGAACTTGAAATTTTCAATTCCGAGTTTCAATTTAATATTTTCGACGCCTGTAGCCTCCAAGTCTATGCCCAGTCCAATGTCAATTAGACTTCCGATTCTTCCATCCACCTTTCTTAATCCCTTGGTCGGATGGTATGCGCCAGCCAAACATCTGAGCATCGATGTTTTACCCGATCCGTTTCGCCCCCAAAGTCCTACTCTTTCGTTTTCTACTATTTTTAAATTTATATTTTTCAGTACACTGACCATAGTCGCACTCGAACCCTTCCTAAATATTTTTTTTCGCAGGGAGAGTGAATCTGCTGTATGGATCGCGATATCGACATAAACATCTTTCAACTCAATCATTACACTACCTTTTTATACCAATTTTAGTTAATGTGCAACCGATCGATTCATCTAATAACTTTGAATTTCGTAATCCCAAAATTTTCTCAGCCTTCGTAACATTTGGCACATAATAGTTTCCACCTGTTCCTATTATTTTTTCCCCCATTATTTTTATTTTTGGTGATTTTCCTAGGGCTCGAAATATTGATTGGGCTAACTCATTCATTGAGACCGCCTCACTAGAACCGACATTGAAAATTTCACCGCTTGGAGCGTGCGTCAACATCTCATTGAGCCACATCGCGAGGTCAAACTGATACATGTATGACCGAACCGATTTACCATCGCCAAAGATGACAATTTCATCAGAAGTCACCGCAGCTCGTATGAAATTCCCCGCTGCAAAGTGTACATCCAGCGGCAGATCTTCACCTATAAATGCGAAACATCTGGCGATAACATATTCAAACCCATATGCATCTGCATGGAGCGCAGTTAAATATTCCGCATGGCGTTTGGCATGTGCATAAACTGTTTGCAAATTAATTGAACCTAACGGCCCTTCATACTCCTCTGGAATATGCGTCATCTCAGAGGGAATTCGTCCGTACACCGCACCTGAACTGGTCAGCATAAATCGTTTAACGCCAACTGATCGCGTCAGTTCAAGAATGTTTTCCGTGCCCCGAACAATCTGCATATACCGCTCAAGTGGCGGCAGCTTTGGCCCATAGGTCGAATCCGTAGCCGCATGCAGAACATGAGTGAAGGGTCCGCGCGGCAGAGTCTCTGGCTTGAGCACATCACCGAGTACCAGTGAGATGGGCAGCCCTTCGAGCAGGACCTCGTTCTCCGCGCGGAATTTCTCCGGATTCCTTGAAATGAGCGTTATTGAAGAAGGCAATTGCCACACGGGCAATTGCTTCCAATACTTCAGCAGTGCCTTGCCGAAAAAACCGGTCCCACCGGTGACCAGTAGGTTCATTTCGCGCGTATCAACCAAAGCGAGTGCTCAGCATCTCGATCCGTTTCTGATCTTCCTGTGCCAGCGACTGGTAGTAATCCTGCTTGTTCTTCAGCCAGAGTAGTTCAAACCGTCCTGCTTGCACGATTGCCTCTTGAGCTGTGCCCTGGGGCAGGTTCTCCCCGGTAAAGATGACCTTGCGGGTCTCGTAGCGGTTCAGTAGCACTTTCTGAAGGGCCATGAGTGCGTCGACAGAAGACGCGGCGACGGCACCTCCGGTCACCAGTTCTAGGCCGGCGGCCTTAGAGGCCTTGGCAGTATCCGTGACCATGCCCATGATTTCGGCTCCATCCACGGCGGCACGGTCCTTGCCCATAGAACCCGCAAAGTCTACCCGGCCGAACACTACGCCATCCACGCCGTTCTTCTGGGCAGCAGTCTTTATCAGGCCGTCGAGGTTGTTGTAGCCAGTAATGGTTTCAAGGTTAAACAGGAAGTCGGTGTCCTGCTGCTCATCTGCGGTGTAAATCTTGTTCTTTGCGTCGATGAACTTCTGCAAGGCGTAAGGCGTCTCAACCATTGGAGCAATAATGTACTCAACCCCATACTGCTTGGATTCGATTAGGTCCCGGATCGCTTCGCAACCGCCGATTTTTAGCGCGACCTTCAGGCCGGCCAGGCGTGCAATATGCAGCAGCCGCAGGAACTCGTCGTGACGGGTTCCCTCCGCCTCGAATTCGGCCTTGACGGACACGAAGCCGAGTCTTTCACGGCCCTCCTTCAGGACGGCCAGCATTTGGCGTTCATAGTTGTTCATGGAAGTACCTTTCCTATTGCAGTTTGAATAAATCTCGCTTGTCCCGAATGCGGTGGGGGTCAGAAATTTAGGCCAAAGAACTCTTCGATTTTGGAGACGACGAAGTCCAGGTGGTCGCGGGTTAGTCCCGGGTACACACCCAACCAGAAGGTTTGATTCATGACCTTGTCGGTATTGGTCAATTCACCGCTGACGCGGTAGTTGCGTCCGATCATATACGGCTGGCGTGTCAGGTTCCCGGCGAACAGCAGACGGGTTCCAATCTTGTTCTGGTCGAGGTAATTGAGCAAGTCCACCCGCTTCACACCAGAGGACTCCTTCAGCACCAAGGGGAAGCCAAACCATGAAGGGTTGGAGCCTAGTGTGGCCTCCGGCAGATGGAAGAACTCCGCACAGGAAGCGAGCTTCTCACGAAGGTATTCATAGTTGGCACGCCGCGCGGCGATGAAGTCCTCGAGGCGGTCCAACTGCGCCAATGCGCAAGCAGCTTGCATATCAGAGATCTTCAGGTTGTAGCCGAGGTGGCTGTAGGTGTACTTGTGGTCGTAGCCTTCAGGCAGGTCACCCAGCTTCCAGCAGAAGCGCTTTTCACAGGTATTGTCTTTGCCGGGCGGGCAATAACAGTCACGTCCCCAATCGCGAAAGGATTCGGCAATGAGCTTGAGTTCGCTGTTGTTGGTAAAGACGGCACCGCCCTCCCCCATGGTTATGTGGTGGGCTGGGTAGAAGCTCAAGGTCGCGATGTCACCGAAGGTCCCAACCATCTGTCCTTTATAGGTGGCACCCAAGGCGTCGCAGCAATCCTCGACCAGCCAGAGATTGTGTTTTTTGCACAGTGCAGTCACCACTTCAAGGTTGAAGGGGTTGCCCAGCGAGTGCGCCAGCATGATGGCCTTGGTCTTGGGGCCGATTGCTGCCTCGATTTTACTGGCGTCGATATTATGCGTTGCAAGGTCGACGTCGACGAAAACCGGAACCGCGCCAAACTGGATGATAGGGTTGACGGTGGTCGGGAAACCTGCTGCAACGCCAATGACTTCATCGCCGGGCTGGATAGCACGGTCCCCCAGTCGGGATGAGGTCAGCGCCGAGAACGCGACAAGATTGGCCGACGAGCCGGAGTTGACCGTGAGCACATGCTTCACCCCCAAGTAATTGGCAAGCCGCTGCTCGAATTCAGCATTGAAGCGCCCCGTCGTGAGCCAGGCATCGAGGCTTGCGTCCACCATGTTCTGAATTTCGGCCGCGCCGATGACCTTGCCGGACACCGGGACCGGGCTCTGGCCGGGCGTGAACGGACGGGGGGCGTGGGCCAGCTCGGCGTACTGCGCCACCAATTCGGAAATATGCTTGCGAATGGCCTCGGGGTTCTTGGCCGTAAAATGGACAGGCGTCTGGGTAGTCATGTTAGGTATAGTTAGCGGGTGGAGTTGAATTGCTGGATCTGGTTGAGGCATGCCTCGCGGATGTCTTTTCCAGCCATCCAATGCTGATGCCAAGTGACGATCTGGGTTAGTGCGGTACTCAAGTCCCAGCGAGGGTGCCAGTCGAGCCTAGCCTTGGCCTTCGAAATATCGAGCTTCAGGTAATTGGCCTCATGGGGGTGTTGTCCGCCGTCTAGGCACCAACTGACGTCTTGCCCCCAGGCCTCCACCATCCGCTCTGCAATCCACTGCACCGGCTTGGCGTCGTCGTCATGCGGGCCGAAGTTCCAGCCTTCAGCCCAAACCTGGCCTTCCTCATGTAGCCGCTCTGCAAGTGCAAGGTAGCCCGAAAGAGGCTCAAGCACATGCTGCCAAGGGCGGGTGGAGTGGGGATTGCGGATCGTGACTGGCAGGCGGGCCTCGAAGGCCCGCAGGATGTCCGGGATAAGCCTGTCAAGCGCCCAGTCGCCACCACCGATGACGTTACCTGCGCGTGCGGAGGCAAGGGCTGTGGCGCTCTGCGTGAAGAAGGAGCGGCGGTAGGCGCTCGTCACCAACTCCGAACAGCCCTTGCTGTTGCTGTACGGATCATGTCCGCCCATGGGCTCGTCCTCGCGGTAGCCCCAGAACCATTCCTTATTTTCGTAGCACTTGTCCGTGGTGACATTGACGATAGCACGAACACCGCCGACCTGACGCACCGCCTCGAGCACGTGGACCGTTCCCATGACGTTGGTAGCATAGGTTTCGACGGGTGAATGATAGGAGTAGCGGACCAACGGCTGGGCGGCCATGTGAATGACGACGTCAGGCTTGGCCATCGCCATGACCCGCTTGACCGTCGCGAAGTCACGTACGTCGCCTATCTCGCTCTTCATCCCCGCGCCGACTCTGGCCTCGTTGAAGAGGGCAGGTTCAGTCGGCGGGGTAAGCGCGAGCCCGTAAAGGTCGACTCCAAGCGACTGCAGCCACAGGCTCAGCCAGCTTCCCTTGAAACCGGTATGGCCCGTAAGGAGGACGCGCTTACCGCGCCAGAATTCTGTGTTGACCTGGCGCACGTTCAGTCCCACTTTTTCCAAGGGGCGTTACCGCTGACCCAGAGTTCCTCAAGGTAGTGCTTGTCCCGGAGGGTGTCCATGGGTTGCCAGAAGCCGTGGTGCTCGAAGGCCATCAGCTCGCCATCGCCAGCCAGCGTCATTAGGGGCTCCTGCTCCCAGATTGTCCGGTCGTCCTTGATCAGCTTCAGAACCGACGGCGACAGCACGAAGAACCCGCCGTTGATCATGCCGCCGTCGCCCTTGGGCTTTTCCATGAAGCGCTTGACCTGCTTGTTCTGGATGTCCAGGGCGCCAAAACGGCCGGGCGGAAAAGTGGCCGTGAGGGTCGCAGTCTTGCCATGGCGCTTATGGAAATCGATCACGGCGCCGATATCAAGGTCACTAACGCCATCGCCGTAAGTGAGGCAGAACGCTTCTTCGTCCTTGACATAGTGACCGACACGGCCGAGACGCCCACCCGTCATCGATTCGTCGCCGGTATCCACCAGGGTGACTTTCCATGGCTCTGCCCGCTTTTCATGTACATGCATCTCATTCGACTTCATGTCGAAAGTGACGTCGGACATGTGCAGAAAATAGTTTGCGAAGTATTCCTTAATTACGTAGCCCTTATATCCACAGCAGATCACGAACTCATGAATGCCGTGGAAAGAATACATCTTCATGATGTGCCATAACACCGGCTTGCCGCCTATTTCGACCATGGGTTTGGGCCTCACCGAGGTCTCTTCGCTCAGTCTTGTACCCAGTCCACCCGCAAGAATCACTGCTTTCATTCACTACTTTCAATAGCTCGAACCCGAGCTGACAAAAGCATCCGAGAAGAAACGCCCTGGTTTCAGCCCTGATGCGACAAATTTGGCCTTGGCATCAGAGATCATCTCACTCGATCCACAGGCGTAGAAGATTGAGTTGCCCATGTCCGGCCCGTTGCCAAGACAGATGTCTTGCACATAGCCCTTGTCGCCAGTCCAACCAGAAGCTGACCGGGACAGGACTGGCAAATAAGTAAAAGGAATATCAAGCTCGGGAGCACCGGCGTAGAGGTCAGCCTCGGTCCGAGCTCCACGGTATACCGTGACGCTGCGTGGCTGGTGTTGATCGAAAGCGAATTGTAACTGCTCGAGCATAGCCTTAACCGGCGCATAACCGGTGCCGGTCGAAAGAAAGATTATGTCGCGACCAACGAGGTTTCGCAGGAAAAAAGTGCCTTGGGGCCCGCGGAGACGGAGCAGGTCATTTTTCTGCGCCTGGCCGAACCAGTATTGGCTCATCACCCCGCCCTCGAACCGTTTAATGTGCAGTTCGAGCGTGCGATCAGCTCGCGCCGCATTGGCTATGGAGTAGCTACGGCTGATCCTGTCCTTGATGACATCAATGTATTGACCGGCAAGATAGCCTAACTCCTGGCCTGGTGGCAAGCGAAGAACCACGCGCATCAGGTCTGCTGAGAACCGCTCGATCTCATCGATGCGGCAGGGAAGCATCTTGGGAGCGGGGAGCTCGAATGGAAAGACATCTATACCGGCCAGCTCAACGGGCCCCAGGGCGGTCCTCGAGCAGCCAAGGATCCAACCGTCGCGACGTTGCGCATCGTTTAGCCCCACCTCTTCTTGCAGGATCTGTGTTTCGCCGCCTATGATCCGGCACATGCAGCTGTTGCACCGACCCGTCTTGCAGCTGTAGGGGAAGAAAAGTCCTGAGTCTAGGGCGCAATCAAGGATGCTTTTCCCGTCTTGACTCTGGAACGCGATGTCGGGCTCAACGGCGATAGTGGCCATGCTGTCGAAAGCTTCAGGCCCCGGCCAATGCGGAGATGTCGACGCCCAGATGCGCAGACAGACTGGTGAAGTCGGCAAACTGGAAATCAACCTCCGCCTCGATGACACCGTCGTCGTTGCCCCCAACGTACCAGCCGAACGGCACATCGCATGCCACGGCGACCTTCTGGTCGACTCGGCTGTCGCCGATCATGATCGCCCGTTCGCCGGTTACGCCATGCGCGTCGAGACAGCGACGAAGGTTCGCCGGATCGGGCTTCTGTGTGGGTAAGTCACCGCCTGCGCACATGCTTTTGAAGTACTGGGCCAGGCCAAGCTCACGAAGGATCTTTTCTGCCAAACCTCGGGGCTTGTTGGTGCAGATGCTCATCTCGATGCCCTGGGCCCCAAGCTCGTCCAAGGCTGAACGGACACCGGGAAAAATGGAGTCTTGGGGAGTAGGCTGCAACCGGTAACTCTCGCGGAACTTACTGAGAAAGGCAGGAGCGGCGTCCTGAGAAATTTCGAGTCCGTGGCTGATGAGCTGAAGACCACCCAGACTCAGCCAGGGAACGTAGCAATCTAGGCTCAAAGGGGGTTTGCCCAAGTCCTGCCGGAGCTCATTCAACAGAGCGGCGACCTGCATGCCGGAATCAACCAGGGTGCCGTCGAGGTCGAAGATGACCAGTTGAGGCGGAACGGCCAGTTTCACAGCTGGTTCTCCGCAAGCTCTTCGCGTGTCAAGAAAGGCGCCATGTCGTCCAGAGCAGGGGAAACCATGGTGCCGTCATCAAGCTTGCGGGAAGCAAGTTTGGGGGCAAAGGGTTGGACCGGGTCCACGAAGACCTCGATAAGCGCGGGGCCCGGTGCTTCGAGCAGCGCTGCGATCCCAGGGGCGTCCCAGTCTTCGGGCGTACGGACTGCCGCAGCCGGAATGCGCAGGCCTTGGGCAAGTGCCACAAAGTCGGGAATACTCACCCCGTTCTCGGGACCGATGCCGAACATGTTGTCGGAGAAATAGGCCTGCTGGGTCTGGCGAATCGAGTGGTAGCCGTCATTGTTTACGACAATGACCTTCACGGGCAAACCATAGCCGACAAGGGTCTGCAACTCCTGTAAGTTCATCATGAGACTGCCGTCTCCGGCTAGGCAAATGACTCTCTGAGATCCACTTGTCGACAGGCATGCCCCAATCGCTGCGGGCAGGTCATACCCCATTGAGGCGTTGCCAGAGTTGGTGAACAGGCGCTGCCCCTTTTTGAGAGTCGCTGCCTGGAAGCCAATCACGCAGGCCGAGCCGTTACCAGCGACGACGACGTCGCGCTCATCAAGTCGCTGGAACAGCTTCTCGACGAAGTGGTAAGGGTTTATGCGAGCTGCCGGCTTTCGGTATTCCGGCAGGACGACCGGATAACGGTAAACACGATCCTTGCACCATTGCATGTACTCGGCATGAAAGGATGGCACCTCATGAAGGCGCAGGCGTTCCAGAAGCGCGGGCAAGAAATCTTTGAGGTCGGCTTGGATCTTTTGGTCAATGCTGAGAGTTGGCTTCTCGAGCTCCGCCCAGTCAACATCCACCATGGCCTTCCAAGCCTTGTTGGCAAAGGTTTTCCAATTGTAACTGACCTGACGGATATTGAGCCGGCAACCCAGTACAAGAAGGAAGTCTGCGTTCTGGACTGCGAAATTTCCGGCGCGATCACCCACGGTTCCCGGACGTCCCGCAAAATAGGGGTTGTCATTGGTCAGGATGTCGTGCGCGTTCCACCCGGTGACGACCGGGACCCTCAGCCGGTCCGCCAGTTGCATGAAGTCTGTCATCGCACCCGATAGGCGAACACCATTACCCACCATCAGTACTGGACGCTTGGCCTTTAGGAGTTGGCGAATCAAGTCGTCGATGTCCCCGGCAAAGCCAGGGCTCATCCTCAACGTCTCGATTTCCTTTTGCGTGTTGGGCGTGACGTCAGGGTCCTTGGCCAGACGGGCTAAGTCACCGTCCCACGCCTGTAGTGAGTCAGGATCTATCAGCGTACCTTGCACATCCACAGGAACGTCAACCCAAACCGGGCCGGGGCGGCCACTGAGGGCCAGATGGATCGCCTTCTCCATAACGACACGAACCTGCGTCGGCTCTTGCAAGATGCTTGCGTATTTCACGACCGGGCGAGCCATACTCACAATGTCTACTTCTTGGTCGCCCAACTGCCGAAGCGGGAGGGAGTAGTTGCCGACATAGGTCTCACGCTTGACCTGGCCAGACACGACGAGCATACTAATGGAGTCTACATACGCTCCGTAGACGCCATTAAGGGCATTGATACCGCCCGGGCCAGTAGTGACATTCAGTGTGACGAGGCGGTTTGAGTTTCGGCAGTAGCCTTCGGCGGCGATCGCAGCCCCCTGCTCGTGGTGGAAGCAGACGGGAGTGAGCCCCGGGTAGCGGCCGAATGCATCATTCAAGTGCATTGCCCCTCCCCCGGTCACCAGGAATACGTGCCTGCTTCCTGCTTCATGGCACTTGTGTGCGATGTAGTCAGCAACTCGGATTTTTTTACTCATTGTTTTTCAAACACTTTAAATTTCGATTAGCCCCAGATGCATCACTAAGTGCTACTGGCATCGTAGCAAATAAATACGACGAGCAAACAGGCTTGCGTAAGCGTTGGAGTTTCTTTCAAGGTTCGCAAGATACAAAAATGGACGTATTCTTTGACCTTGGCATGACGTCTTATCATTGATCCAGCTATAAGGGATTAGTAAATACAATAAAAATGTGTTTTGGAAAGGCTACCGCATTGCTTCGCTGTCGGCAGCACGGTTTTGGGGTCGGCTACTTCAAAATAAGTATAAAATTTTACCCGAACGTTATTGTATGTATTTTTTCCGTCCGTTCGAACTTTGAATGAAACAATTTATCGATTGAAGAATAAACCGGGGGCAGCTGAATTGTCTTGAATGCAATGAACAACTTACGCGATATACAGAAAGCTTGCAAACATTCAGGCTGGGGTTAACCTCACCTGCTTCTGAGACTAGGTTAGTGCTTAAATTGGTCGCGGAATCACGGCGGGTTTCGTTGAGGCTAGTTGGTTTAAGTTGAGACCTCGGTCTCGCCCTTCCCGGCAAGATGTCGGTAGTAGTACACCCCAGCTTCAGCCGGTGAAATATACCCAATCGAACTCAGTAGCCGGTGATGGTTGAACTAGGCCACACATTCAAGGGTTGCCAGCTCCAGTGCCTCCTTGGTTTTCCAAGGCGCACGGCGGTGAGTCAATTCGAGCTTGTACAGCACATTGATCGTATCGGCTAGGGCGTTGTCGTAACTGTCACCACGATTGCCCGCCGAGGGCTCTAACCCTGCTTTGGCCAGTCGTTCAGTTTAGAGAACGGAAACATATTGCCACCCCCTGTCCGAATGGTCAGTCAAGGCATCCGAGCGTTCGGGTTGTCGGTCAAATTCGTACAACGCGCCACCTTGGTGCCCTCAGGGTTCGTCTGGTGCCAGACCTTGTCGGCCCAATAGACCGGCATCTGGGCCTGCCTGACGGTTGGGATCTGAGGCATCAGGACTTCACCACATTTGGCCCGGGCGCACAGCAGTTCGGGCTTGCGTTTGCGGGCAGCGAGGCACCTGTAGCCATACAGGGCGATTTGCAGCACTTTGCAAATCGACTCGACTCGTAGGTTTCGCGGTGTTTATCGACGAACGCTCTCAGGACTTGAGTCGGCGGCCGAGCTCCGCCTGCGCAAAAAAGCACTCGCCAGCTTGAGGATCTCATTGGTTTTGCGCGGTTCCTTGACTTCGCGCTCGAGGTCTTTGATGCAGGCGCGCTCGAGTCAAAGCTGATGCCATCGCGCACGCTTGCATCTACTTCGTGCTGGCGAACCCAGACGCTGAGGGTTTGTGGCAAGCAGCCGATCTTGGGGCAATGGGCTCAATGGTGGCCCACAGGCAGGGGTACTCGCCTCGGTGCTCGAGCGCCATACGAACAGCGCATTCACGCACCTCGGGTGGAAAACAGTTTTATTTCTTGCTCACAGCTCCCTCTTCTCAAAGTGTGGAGCCCTCCCTCAAAATCCGGAGCGGTTCAGACCATAGCTAACCCTTCTCTTGGGATAATTTGTGCCTCAGCTGATGCTCTCGGCACAACCTACGAAAAATTAATGACTAACGTTCAGTTGGGCTAGTTTGCGCTCAAGAACTAGAGGCTTGCTATCTGTGACTCGCTGAAATGAACTCAGCTTAAGCGTTGGGGCATTGCGCTGAGTTCAGCTGTCTGACAAGCTAGTTTGGTCATTGAGGGTCAATTGTGATTTCTTCATGTTAATCAACCGAGGGACCACCGGATTGCCTGCCCCTGCAAGCTGAACAGTGTGGCTAAAAATGAGGTCACGCGGCACAAAGAAAACGGACTACATCTAAAAGAGATATAGCCCGTTGATCTAGTTAACAATAAATGGTCGGCGTGGCGGGATTCGAACTCGCGACCCCTTGCACCCCATGCAAGTGCGCTACCAGGCTGCGCTACACGCCGACAAGCTTTGAATTATAACTGTTTTCACAGGCCTCAAAGCGTGAGCAAGGCGCGAATTTCGATCAACTCTTTTTGCAGCGACGTGCTTGTTCCGTGAAGCGCGTGGCCCTCCGCATCGGCGCTGCCGAAGGGCTCGGCCATGTCGTCAAAGTCTTCGTCGGCGCCGCCCAAGACCTCGTCGGCGTCCACGCCATCAGCGGTGTTGCGGCGCAGCTGCCGCTCGCTTTGTACCAGCTCTTGTAGCCGGTTGCGGGCTCCGCTGATGGTGAAGCCCTGGTCGTACAGCAGATCGCGAATGCGCCGAATCATCAGCACTTCGTGGTGCTGGTAATAGCGCCGATTGCCACGCCGCTTGACGGGCCGCAGTTGCGT
>JACCDI010616634.1_pt1 | contig 17465 bp, 13 predicted proteins | sample 7442791 | NCBI WGS metagenome assembly JACCDI01 (sample SAMN15323434, study PRJNA562643) | freshwater metagenome | isolation source: river surface water | place: USA:Blue River Watershed | collected 2017-08-15 | reverse complement strand
GACGCAGCAACCGTATTGGGCGCATGCGGCACTGCTTATGCATTAAGGTTTATTAGAGCAAATATCCAAGGAGGAATTGAAATCGGATTTAATGCCACACAAGCTGCATTGATCGCTGCACAAACTGCGAAGGGTGCTGCAGATTTATTATTGATAAAAAATACGCATCCAGAACAAGAGATCGATAAAGTAACTACACCAATGGGTTGAACGATTGCAGGATTAAATGAAATGGAGCATCAAGGATTTAGCTCATCATTAATAAGAGGGCTCACTGCAAGCTACAAGAAGATCAAAAATGACATGTAATTCATTTTAAAAAGTACAAAGAGAAAATATACTATTCCGTAGCGAGCGTTCGAGCTTGCGAGCCGTGAGTCTAGGGATAGGTATATTTTCTCTTTATTAAGTTGAAATAACTAGTGTGATTTTAAGAAAGCAATTGCCTTCGCATAGGAATCTGCTTTTGCAGCAGCATTAAAACTAGGATTGCTAGGATTCGCAAATCCATGACCAGCTTCATATTTGTAAGCAGTTAAATTTTTACCCGCTAATTTCATGTTCGCTTCAAAATCATTCACCATCGCTGGAGAAGGAGATTGGTCTAAGTTGCCAAAGAAGCCAATGATATCACATTGAATGGATTTCAATTTGTCCATATTGGATTCAGGACGGCCATAATACATGACAGATCCCTTTGCTTGTGGTCCAGCTAAAATGGCAGTTTGTAAACTCCACATACCACCAAAACACCAACCCACACTATAAATAGCCGCTTTGGATCCTGCATGTTTAATCGCACCTTGGATCAATGCAACCATTCGATTCATATCTGCACCACGCATTAATTTCATGGCACTATCTGGAGTGGCTGCCACTTTTCCGTCGTACATATCTACCGCCATGACGTTCACATCCCCTAAATCCTTAAAATACTGATCGGCTTCCATTTTGATATTGTCATTTAAGCCCCACCATTCTTGGATGACAATCAACCATTTGTCTGATTTCTTTTTAGCTGGAATAAAATAAGCCTGTCCTGGTTTTCCGTCAGCAGCATTAAATGGGACAATTTTACCCAATAAATTTGCTGGATTAACCTGGATTGGTGCAAGGTGCATTTGAGCAAATTTGGATTGACTAGCTTCTATTTGATAAGCCTGTTGGGTTTCCATGTTTAGACATTCAATTACTTCCGCTTTGTCTATTGTTGGATATTGTGTTTTTTCCCATTGCCAGCTTAATAAACCCGCAGTTAAAAGCAGGACAAACAAGGTATAAAGGGTCTTTTTCATAGCTTTTTTTTTATTTTGATTTAAGATGTTCACTTTTCTATAACAGTTATAAACATTTATTGTTTAGGCGCTTGTATACATTTTGTAGGCGGTGTTTTTTAGCTTATTTTTGTATGACCTCTAAGAAATTTTCCAAAAAACAAGGCGGTCACATTAAAAACCAATTGATTGGGTAGTCCTCAATAGGCAACTATTGCTGGAATTCCTTTTTCAATATTATATGAATTTAAAGTTATGGCAAAGTATATTTTTGTTACGGGTGGTGTTACAAGTAGTTTAGGAAAAGGTATTATTGCCGCATCCCTAGCTAAGTTATTACAGGCTCGTGGTCTTACTGCTACGATCCAAAAGTTTGACCCTTACATTAACGTAGATCCAGGAACATTAAATCCTTATGAGCATGGCGAATGTTTTGTAACGGAAGATGGTGCAGAAACCGATCTAGATTTAGGGCACTATGAGCGTTTCTTAAATATCCCTACTTCTCAAGCAAACAATGTAACTACTGGTAGAATTTATCAAACAGTCATTAATAAAGAAAGAGCAGGTGAATTTTTGGGTAAAACGGTGCAAGTGGTGCCACATATTACAGATGAGATTAAGCACCGTATGTTGTTATTAGGCAAAGATGGAAAATTTGATGTGGTGATTACTGAAATAGGTGGAACGGTTGGGGATATCGAAAGTTTACCATTTGTTGAAACGGTGAGACAAATTCAATGGGAACTTCCAGAAGAAGATGTGATGGTGGTGCATTTAACCTTAGTACCCTATTTAAAAGCGGCTAAAGAATTAAAAACAAAACCTACACAACATAGTGTTCGAATGTTAAGTGAGGCAGGCGTACACCCAGATGTTATTGTTTGTAGAGCCGAAGAGCCTTTGAATGACGATATTAAAAGAAAGATTGCATTGTTTTGTAATGTAAGGGCAGGTAGAGTGATTGAAGCTGCGGATGCTTCAACTATTTATGAAGTGCCTTTGAAAATGTTAGAAGAAAAATTAGATTTAATTGTACTTGAAAAATTAAAAATCACAAATTACAAAGAACCAGATTTAACAAAATGGAATGTCTTCTTAAACAAATTAAAAAACCCTAAAGCAACAGTTAATATTGGATTAATTGGAAAGTATATTGAACTTCAAGATGCCTACAAGTCTATCTTGGAAAGCTTTATACATGCTGGTGCAATGAATGAGGTTAAAGTAAATGTGGTGAATGTACATAGTGAAGATATTACCAATGACAATGTAAAGGAATTAGTAGGGGGATTAGATGGTTTGTTAGTAGCCCCTGGTTTTGGAAACAGAGGAATTGAAGGAAAAATTGTGGCTGTTCAATATGCAAGAGAAAATAATTTACCATTCTTTGGTATTTGTTTGGGTATGCAAATGGCGGTGATTGAATTTGCAAGAAATGTGGTTGGATTGACTGGGGCCCATTCTGTAGAGATGGATCCAGAAGCACCACATCCAGTGATTAACATGATGGAAGAACAAAAGAGAATCACCATGAAAGGTGGTACCATGCGTTTAGGTGCTTATCCTTGTGCAATACAAAAAGATACTTTAGCATATAAAATTTATGGTAGTGAATTAATTAGCGAGCGTCATCGTCATCGTTATGAGTTCAATAATGAATACTTAAAAGCTTTCCAAGAAAAGGGGATGGTATACAGTGGTATTAACCCTACAAGTGGTTTAGTTGAAATTGTTGAATTACCCAATCATCCTTTTTTCATTGGGGTACAATACCATCCTGAATTAAAGAGTACAGTAGAAGCTCCAGCGCCTTTGTTTGTTCATTTTATTGCAGCTGCTAAAAAACATGCAAAAGGATAGAAATTTTCATTAACTTGATTGTTCATTTATTTAACAATCATGAATCAGAAAATCGTTATTCTTTTATTAGTTTTAATTAGCACAAAGGCGGTTACTCAAATTAATACAAATTTGATTTGGTCGAATGATGGCCAGTCTTATTACTCATTAAAAGGGGGAGATATTATTATACAAACTCCTGGAAAGTCCAATTCAACGCAGTGGGTTAATGGAAAAGATTTGATTCCAGCTGGAGCAAAAAAGCCAATAGAAATACAAAAGTTTACAATGTCTTCCAATCAAGAATTTGTTTTGATTCAAACAAATTCTAAGAAAGTATGGCGTTATGAAACTATGGGTGATTTTTATCTATTAAATACCAAAACACATTTTTTACAGCAAATTGGAAAAGGGCTTCCTTCTGCTTCCTTACAATTTGCGAAGCTTTCGCCCAACAACAAATTTGTAGCATATGTTAGTGGTCATAATATTTATGTGGATGAATTGTTGACAGGTAAAAGGAAGCAATTAACAAATGATGGCTCCAAATATCTTATCAATGGAACATTTGATTGGGCATATGAAGAAGAGTTTTTCTGTAGAGATGGATTTAGATGGAGTCCAGATAGTAAACACATTGCCTATTGGCAAGTAGATGCAAAAGGGGTAAAGAATTATTTAATGATGAATAACACAGATGCGTTATATCCTTTTGCAGTTCCTTTAGAATATCCAATTGCAGGTGAAAAGCCATCTAAAGTAAAAATTGGTGTGGTAAATTTAAACACAACAAAAACAAATTGGATAGAAACGCCTGATGATGCAGTGTTAGGGTCTTATATTCCGAGAATGGAATGGGTTCCTAACAGTAAACAATTAATACTTCAACATTTAAATAGGAAACAAAACACAAGTCAGTTATTAATAGCAGATATTTTAACTGCTAAATCAAAAACTATTTATAAAGAGCAAGAAGCTACATGGGTTGACATCATGCCATCTTGGGATCAAAGTTATGCAAATGGAGGTTGGGACTGGTTGGATGATGGGAAACGTTTTCTATGGGCAAATGAATCGGATGGATGGAGACATTTTTACATCCAATCCATTGATGGATCAACACCAATTTGCATCACCCCTGGTAATTACGATGTAATGAAAACAGCTAGAGTAGATTTCAAAAACCATCGATTATTCTACTATGCTTCGCCTAGTAATGCTACCCAACAATATTTATTTGTAAAAAAATGGGATAATAATAAAGAAGCCCAAAAGCTTACTCCTATTCATCAAACAGGTACACATGACTATACCATAAGTCCTAATGGTGAATATGCTAAACACAGTTTTTCGAATATAAATATTAAGCCAGTTGAAGAATGGGTTTCTTTACCATCACATCAATCCATTGGAGAGGCTTATGTAGATAATGCATTGGCAAAGCATAAAATAAATGACAATGCATCTCAATTTTTTACTGTAACAACTATAGATGGAGTGGAAATGGATGCGTGGATGGTTAAGCCTCAAAAATTTGATTCTACAAAAAAATATCCAATTGTTTTTTATGTGTATACTGAACCATGGGGGCAAACTGCAAAAAATGAATACGGTACAGGTATAAATTATCTTTATAATGGGTCTATGGCAGAGGACGGGTATATATATGTAAGCATGGATAACCGAGGAACTCCTGTTCCAAAAGGGAAAGATTGGCGTAAATCTGTCTATCAGAAAATTGGCGAAGTGAATGTCCGAGATCAGGCAATGGGGGCAAAAGAAATACTAAAACTTCCATTTGTAGATACGAGTAGAGTTGCTGTTTGGGGATGGAGTGGTGGTGGATCTGCTACACTCAATTTAATGTTTCAATATCCTGAAATATATAAAACAGGTATATCCATTGCAGCCGTAAGTAGTCAACTTACCTATGATAATATTTATCAGGAAAGATATATGGGATTACCACAAGAAGATAAATCGGTATTTTTAAAAGGTTCGCCAATTACTTATGCCAAAAATTTAAAAGGCAATCTTTTATATATCCATGGAACTGGAGATGATAATGTGCATTATCAAAACGCAGAATTGCTGATTAATGAATTGATAAAACAAGGTAAACAATTCTCTTTAATGAGTTACCCCAATAGGACACATTCCATTTCAGAAGGTGAAGGAACTACTGAACATTTATCAAAACTATATACCAATTATTTACGCCAACATTGTCCTCCTGGAGCGAAGTAGTTCTTTTGAACGTTTATTGCTAAAAAGTAATTTTACACTTTGTTTTACCGCTAACATATGTTAGTTTTGTGGTATGCAAAAAATAAGAATTCTTACTACTACTAGTTTGTTTGATGGCCATGATGCCTCTATCAATATCATGCGCCGCGTATTACAAGAACAAGGTGCAGAAGTCATCCATCTAGGACACAATCGTTCAGCCCAAGAAATTGTAGAAGCCGCGATTGAAGAAGATGTGCAATTGATTGCCATCACTTCTTATCAAGGAGGGCATATTGAATTCTTTACTTACCTCAGAAAATTATTGGATGATGCAGGCTACCAACATGTCAAAATTGTTGGAGGAGGAGGCGGTACCATTTTACCATCTGAAGCTGCGACCATTCACTCAAAAGGGATTTCAAAAATATATTTACCCAAAGATGGTTTAGCAATGGGTATCGAAGGGATGATTCGTGAAGTGATTGCATTTGCCAATTTCCCTTTAAAATCAAATCAAGCAAAGAAATATGCCAAATTACCTTTTGATAAAAAAGTGGATCCAAGAAAATTGGCGAGGGATATTACACTATTGCAAAATGGCAGTTTAAAAATCAAGAAAGACAAAAAAGTACTTTCCAAAAATATTCCTGTCATTGGATTGACTGGTACAGGTGGAGCAGGCAAGTCGACAGTCTGCGATCGTTTGGTTCATTATTTTGTACAATCCAATCCTGCATTAAGTATTGCTGTTGTTTCTGTGGATCCGACAAAGAAAAAAACGGGAGGTGCATTGTTAGGGGATAGGATAAGAATGAATGCCATCCATCATCCCAATGTGTTTATGCGTTCGTTGGCAACAAGATCAGACAATCAATCGATAGCTAGTTCATTAGAGCAAGTGATTTATTTATGTAAGGAAGCAGGATATGACGCCATCATTATAGAAACAGCGGGTGTGGGTCAAAATGATGCATCGATTGTGGATTATGTAACGATGCCTATTTATATAATGACGCCGGAGTTTGGTGCTGCTAGTCAATTGGAAAAAATCAATATGATTGACTATGCTCAAATTATTGGCATCAATAAATTTGATCGATCAGGCGGATTAGATGCAATAAGAGATGTTAAAAAGCAGTATGCTAGGTCACATCATTTATTTGATCATAAGCATCAAGACTTACCAGTGTATGGTACCATCGCATCTAAGTTCAATGATCCAGGTATTCAGCAATTGTTTAATCAGTTAGTTCTGAAGGTAAATCAACAACATCAATTAAACTGGCATCCAATTGCGAAGCCTTTAGCCTATGATGCTAGTATTGTTGCGACACCTACCATACCTTTGAACCGTTTTAATTATTTAAATGAAATTGTAGATACGATTCAAAAAAATAAAGTCTGGATTTCGGAACAAAAACATTTGGCATCTCAGTGGTATAGTTATGAGCAAGTGATGCAAAATCCAAAACTAAAAAAGTTACCCTTATTAAAAGAAGAAGCAGATAAGGTGGAGGGATCAATTGATCCTGAAGTTAAAAAGTCAATACAGTCTTGGGAGGCCACTAAAACAAAATACCAACAAGATGCATTGGTATATGAAATAAGAGGTAAGAAAATACATCAGCCCTTAAGATTTATTACAGAGTCGGGGTTGTCTTTGCAAAAAGTGTATTTACCCAATTTTAAAGACTGGGGCGATATTGCAGAATGGCAATTAAAAGAAAATCTGCCAGGGCATTATCCCTATACTGCAGGCGTATTTGATCTAAAACGAACTGGGGAAGATCCTACAAGAATGTTTGCTGGAGAAGGTGGTCCAGAGAAAACCAATCAACGCTTTCATTTTTTAGCCAAGGGTCAACCTGCTACAAGATTGTCTACTGCATTTGATAGTGTGACTTTATATGGTCAAGATCCTTCTAATAGAATGGATGTATTTGGTAAAATAGGAAATGCAGGCGTGAATATTGCTTCGGTGGATGACATTAAAAAATTATATTCTGGTATCAATTTAAATGATCCAACGAGTTCTGTGAGTATGACAATCAACGGTCCTGCAGCCATCATCCTTGCTATGTTCTTTAATGCCGCAATTGATCAAGCTTGTGAGCAATACATTACAGCACAAAAATTATGGCCAACGGTCAATAAAAAAATCAATCAAATTTTAAAGGGCAAAGAAAAACCAGTGTATGCCGAATTTAATGCTTTGAAAAAACAATCCATCGAACACAATGGATTGGGATTAAAATTATTGGGGGTAAGTGGAGATCAGGTATTGGATGCGAAAGTATACCACAGTATCAAAAATCAAGTATTGCAAAATGTACGCGGTACGCTACAAGCAGATATCTTAAAAGAAGATCAAGCGCAGAATACTTGTATTTTCTCTATTGATTTTGCATTAAAGTTAATGGGCGATGTGCAAGCTTATTTTGTAAATGAAAAAGTGAAGAATTTTTACAGCATCTCCATTTCTGGCTACCATATTGCAGAAGCTGGCGCAAATCCAATTACACAGTTGGCATTTACTTTGGCCAATGGTTTTACCTATATTGAATATTTCTTGAACAGAGGATTGGCGATAGATGATTTTATTCCCAACTTTAGTTTCTTTTTTAGCAATGGAATGGATCCTGAATATGCAGTGATAGGTAGAGTCGCAAGAAGGATATGGGCGCAAACAATGAAATTAAAGTACCATGCCAATGCAAGGTCTCAAAAATTAAAATACCATATCCAGACCAGTGGAAGAAGTTTGCATGCACAGGAGATTGACTTTAATGACATTAGAACTACGCTACAAGCTTTGTACGCAATCTATGACCAATGTAATAGCTTGCACACGAACGCCTATGATGAAGCCATCACAACACCCACTAAAGAGAGTGTAAGAAGGGCGCTTGCGATACAGTTAATCATCAATAAGGAATTGGGTACCGCTAAAGTGGAGAATGCACAACAAGGTAGTTTCCTAATGAATGAGTTAACCGACTTAGTAGAAGAAGCAGTGTTGCAAGAATTAGAACGCATCAATGCAAGAGGTGGTGTATTGGGTGCGATGGAAAGAATGTACCAAAGGTCCAAGATACAGGAAGAAAGTATGTTGTATGAAACTAGAAAGCATCATGGAGAAATACCAATCATTGGGGTGAATACATTTATAGATGAGGCGGATCAAAACAGCAATGATCGTCGTCCTGTATTTAGATCCTCTTCGGCCGAAAAGAAATTACAAATTAGTAATCTAGCTCAATTTAAAAATAGGCACAAGGATCAAGCAGCGCATTATTTAAGTTTGTTGCATACTGCGGCAGTGCAAAATGAAAACATTTTCGAAGTATTGATGGAGGCGGTGAAGTATTGTAGTTTAGGAGATATTACGAATTTGCTCTACCATACAGGGGGGAAATACAGTAGGAATCTCTAATAAAGGCTTAAAATAGCACTAAAATGCGGCCAAATTAGGGCCTATTGAGTGTGAAATACGCCTTAAAAACATACCTTTGCGCCATCTATTTAGATTAATTAAAAAGTATGAAAACGGACAAAAATACGGTCATTGGGTTTGTATTGTTAGCAGGTTTATTCTTTATTTACTTCTGGTACACCAGTAAGCAACAAAATGAAATAGCAGCGTATAAAAAGAGATTTGACGATTCGGTTGCCATGGTGAAAGCGACTGCTGAAAAAGCAGCGGCTTTGAAAACGATACAATTGGTTGATTCAACAAAAAAAGATACAACAACAAGCGCTGTTATTGCTGATACATTAAAAGAGCAAATTGCTATTTTAGAGAATGATTTAATAAAAGTAGAATTGACCAATAAAGGTGGTCAGGTTGCAAGAGTTATCTTAAAAGGGTATACCAATTCAAAAAAAGAATTGGTGCAATTGGGGGACAGTAGTTCCTTAACTTATGCAGTGAACGCAGGGAATAACCAAACTGTTCAAATCAATCAGGTTTTATTTCCAACGGTGAATGCATCTACAGATCAAAATGGGGTACAAAAAATTGAATATGTTTGGACTGCACCCAATGGTAAAACGATTAAGCACCAATTTGCTTTGGCAAAAGGAAAATTCAATGTGGATTGGACCATCGTGATGGATGGTGCTGACCAATTGTTGACCAACAATCAAATGAATGTGTTGTGGGATGTACATGCTTATGGACAAGAAAAGACGACTACTTACGAACGTCAAATGTCCAATATCTGTTTTTCTGAAGGCAATGAATTTGACTATATCTCCAGCAATACCAATAAGGTTTTTGAAAAGCCTGTTCAATGGGTAGGTTTAGTGCAGCAGTTTTTCTCCACCACTGTCATTTACAAAGACGGATTTAATTCAGGGAAAATTGATTGGCAACGAAAGGAAGACAGCAGCAATGGCTTGGCTAATTTACAGGCACAATTCCAAACTAAGTTGGCAGGATCTAATGTGACAATGCCATTGTCGTTGTATTATGGACCGAATGATTTTCAAATTCTACAATCACAAGCGCCAGAAATGGAGAAGATGGTGAATTTGGGAAGAGACTTATATTCTTTTGTTCGTCCAATAAATAAATACATCATCATGCCAGTATTTGATTTCTTCGCTGGCTTTGTGAAGAATTATGGATGGGTGGTGTTTTTATTGACCATCTTTATTCGATTGGTGACTTCGCCTTTGACTTATTCAAGTTTCTTGAGTACCGCAAAGATGAAAGTGTTGAAGCCTGAATTAGATGAAATAAAGAAAAAGACAGGTGACGATCAACAAGCTTTCGCAATGGAGCAAATGAAGTTGTTTAGGGAAGCCGGTGTGAATCCTTTAGGTGGATGTATCCCAGCATTGCTTCAAATTCCTATCTTCTTTGCATTGTATAGTTTCTTTAATTCCAATATTGCATTAAGAGGGCAGTCCTTTTTGTGGAGTCAGGATTTATCTAGCTATGATTCTATTTTCACTTTACCTTTTAGTATCCCAATGGGATTCGGAAGCCATATTAGTTTATTTACCTTAACCGCAGTATTGACTACGTTCATCTCGTCTATTTACAATATGTCGATGACGCCTACGCAAGATAATCCTGCATTAAAGTACATGCCTTATATCTTCCCGTTCATGTTGTTGTTTATCTTCAATAGTTTGCCCTCTGCATTAACATGGTATTATACAGTTTCTAATATTGTGACTCTATTATTACAATTGGTGATTCAAAAACTGATCATTAATCATGATAAGATTTTAGCAGATATTGACATCAAAAGAAAGACGCCAAAGAAAAAAAGTAATTGGCAGGAGAAGTACGAGCAGATGATGGATGCGCAAAAGAAAGTACAAGCGCTAAAAGATAAAACAAAAAAATAATTATTTAAACTAAAGAGACCTAATTAATACTTGGGTCTCTTTTTAGCTTTATATTAGCGCACTATGCTTCGATTATCCCCCCTAATTGCTTGCTTTTTTAGTTGTTTGATGTTACAATTGAACGCCCAAACTAAAGTGGTAGGCGAGTGTGCAATAACTTATGATATTCATCAAATAGGAGGGATAGGGGATACCATTTATGTAGGTCAAAAGCAAGTGTATATCAAAGGGAATAGTTGCAAGACCATCTTAAAGACGCCTGAATTAACGCAGACCTTAATCTTTAATACACAAAAGGATTCTGCGATTATCTTAAAAGAAATTGGTTTGAATAAGTTGCTTCAGCAAATCAAATACACCCCTTTAAATAGTACTAGTCTTGTTGCCTCTAAAAAAAAGGATTCAACCATTACAATACTAGATTATCCATGTGAATCTATTACGCTTTCTTGGGCAGATGGAACATCGATGGAAGTGATGTATACCACTGCAGTGATTCCTACAGTTACGGTATATGAACAAGCGTTTAAGGAGATACCAGGTCTGGTTTTAGGCTATGAATTAAACACTAAAAAGGGAGACAAGATTTTGTACAAGGCAACAAAAGTTGACTTGAGTCCAATTACATTAAATGTTTTTGAAATCAACAAAGCACTCTATCAAGAAATCAATTAAGGATTTTGTGGACTAGGCGTCTTGAACTTAGGCAAAATTACTTTGTGACGATAAGGGATCACATAGGTGATATTGCCCTTATTGTATTTAAGGTAATTGGATTGAATAGAAAGTCCTTTATACACCAATCCAGATTTCAATTGCTGAAAAGTGCTTGTCTTTTGACTTAAGCTACTCAAGTTCTTTAAACTGTATTTTTCCGATGCTTTTTTTGATTCACTAGTTCCTGTTACAATAGTAGAGGCATGAACAGTAGATGAAACTACTGCCATGAGAACAAATGATGTTAATATGGTTCTTAGGTTTGGCACGGATAAAACGAAGTTAAAACATTATAACAATTCTACATAAATATTTTTTTAACGATATATTAAGCTTACTGTGAACAATAATTTGATGCAATTTAAGGGCTAACACGTACATTTATTTAAGTATTGATAGCTGTGTTTTAGGCTTATGATGTTGATTTTCAGTACTTTATTTATCATGAATCAATGGATGCTATGTTCAATCATCAATTTGACGAAGAAAGTGGGGATATTCAAGACCTACTTTTGCGCTACCAGAACTTAAAAACGGGTAAAGCGCATTCTTATATAGAAGAAGATGATTTTGAGAAAATCATAGCGCATTTGGACGAGAAAGATGCCATTGTGGAAGCCATTGAAGCTGCAGACATTGCGTTGGCGCAATTCCCCTCATCTGCTGTCTTAATGATCAAAAAAGCAGACTTATTATTGGCAACAAGAAAATACACAGAAGCATTAGAATTATTGAATACGGCAACAATGTATGATCACAAAGACATGAATTTGTTCATTCTAAAAACAGATGCTTATTTGGCACTAGATCAACCAGAAGAAGCCATTGTTCTTTTGCAAGAAGCGTTGCATTTATTTGAAGGCCCCGAAAGAACAGAATTACTTTTTGAATTAGCAGATGTGTATGATGACCATGAAGCTTTTGATAAAGTATTTGATTGCTTACAATTGATTTTAGAGGAAGAACCCACCAACGAAGAAGCTTTATATAAAATTTGTTTCTGGACTGATTTTACAGGTCGAAATGAAGAGAGTATCGTATTACATCAAAAAATGATTGATGAGCAACCCTATAATGCATTGGCTTGGTTTAATCTAGCTGCGGCTTATCAAGGGATTAAATTATATGAAAAAGCAATTGATGCCTATCAGTTTGCAGTAGTCATTGATGAAAAATTTGATTATGCTTATCGAAACATGGGGGATGCTTATTTGAGAATTAGAAAATACAAAGAAGCCATTGAAGCCTTAGAAAAGGTACTTGAATTATCCAGACCCGAAGATGTAATTTATGAAGCAATAGGCCATTGTTACCATCGTTTAAAAAACTATGCACAAGCAAGGTTCCATTATAAAAAAGCAGTGCACTTAAATCAAGAAGATAGTAGGTTGTACCAGAAGATAGCATCTACCTATATGTTGGAATCAAAATGGCAAATGGCGATTAAACAAATAGAGCATGCGATTAGAATCAACAAACAGATCAATGAGTATTATATCATGATGGGAGAATGCTACATGCATTTAGAGGCATACAAAGAAGCAGCTACTTATTTTGGCATTGTCGTGAAACATAAGCCAAAGCAAATTGCAGGCTGGGAAAGCTTAATTAAATGCCTTATCGCTAATAAACAGTTAGATTCAGCTTTGGAACAAACAGAACTAGCTTATATGTCTACACAAGGCAAAGTGATCTTTGTATATTACCGAAGCGCTATTTTATTTATGATGCAGAAGCGTAAAGAGGGCTTGTTACAGTTGGAAATGGCTTTGTCTAAGTCGGGTAAATGGCTGAATAAACTGATTAAGTTTTATCCAGAGCTGATTCAAGATGCCAAAGTGGTGGAATTAATAAGCCAATACAAGAAGCTTAAATAAGCTAAGCATTTTTAAATTACCTTTGCAAAAATATAGAAGTACAATGATGAATTTCAATTTAACACAGATTCCAGAGAGAACACAACAGCCTAGACAATATGGTTTAACCATGGTGATGGACAAAGGTCTTAGTTTAAGAGATGCAGAGAACTTTTTAAGTATTGGTGCGCCACATACAGATATCGTTAAATTGGGATTTGGCACTTCATTTGTTACACCAAATTTGAGAGCAAAAATTGAGTTATACCAAGCGCATAATATTCCAGTATATTTTGGTGGAACTTTATTCGAAGCATTTGTCATTAGAAATCAATTTGATGACTATATCGCAATGTGTAAGGATTACAATATTGACGTGATAGAAGTAAGTGATGGTTCAATTGTCATTCCACATACTGAGAAGTGTGGGTACATTGAAAAAATTTCAAAGTTTGCAAAAGTATTTAGCGAAGTAGGTAGTAAGGATGCGGCACATATTATCCCGCCATATAAGTGGATCGAGTTAATGGGGGCAGAATTAAATGCAGGTGCGTCTTATGTCATAGCTGAAGCTAGAGAAGCAGGAAACGTAGGTATATATAGAGGTTCAGGAGAAGTGAGAGAAGGATTGGTACAAGAAATTTTGACAAAAATTCCTGCAGAAAAAATTCTTTGGGAAGCGCCTCAAAAAGCACAACAATTGTATTTTCTTGAATTGATAGGTTGCAATGTGAACTTAGGTAATATTGCACCATCAGAAATCATCCCATTAGAAGCAATGCGTATTGGATTGCGTGGTGATACTTTTGATTTATATTTAAATAAGTAAATGTGCGCCAGTTTGGATTAATAGGGTTTCCATTATCGCATTCTTTTTCTAAAGGATATTTTGCTGATAAATTTTTGACAGAAAATATATCAGATGCGCGATATGAAAATTATCCGATTGATTCCATTGATTTATTTAAAGCTTTATGGGAAAACATTCCATCTTTAAAAGGATTGAACGTCACCATCCCTTATAAAAAAGAGGTCATTCCATTTTTGCAATTTCCATCCACAGTAGTGGAATCCATCCAAGCTTGCAATTGTATTCGATTGTTTGAAGGGGCATTATATGGCTATAATACAGACGTGATTGGATTTGAACAATCGTTACATCCTTTTCTACGTCCCCACCATCAAAAAGCGTTGATTTTTGGTACTGGTGGCGCTGCGGCGGCAGTAGAGTGGGTGATGAAAAAATTGGGAATCGCTTATCAGTTGGTGTCTAGGACAGAAACAGAAGGCTGTATCACTTATGCATCGCTCAATACAGACATGATTGCTTCGCATAAACTGCTTATTAATACGAGTCCTGTTGGTATGTACCCAAATGTAGATGAAGCGCCTAATTTGCCTTACGAGGCCATTACTAAAGAACATCACTTGTACGACCTAGTGTACAATCCTGCACAAACTAAATTCTTGGAATTAGGCGCAAAACAGGGCGCTACTATACAAAACGGGTTAGATATGTTGCATATCCAGGCCAATGCGAGTTGGGAGATTTGGAATAGCCCTATGCCTTTGAAGCAATAAAGTACACGCTTACTGGATGCAGTTGCCTAGCATTTTAAGCCTCGTTTTAATTATAAGCTGTTCAAGAATTCGAATAATTGAGTGACAGCTTTTTGTCTATGACTGTATTGATTTTTTTCCTCCATCGTCATACTAGCAAAGCTTTTGGTAGCACCTTCGGGAACAAAAATGGGGTCATAACCAAAGCCCTTTTCTCCCTGCATTGTAGTTAATATTTGCCCTTTACAGATGCCCTCGAAATAGTATTCTTTTTGATCCCAGATAAGACAAATCACGGTCCTAAACTGTGCAGATCTATCTTCTACACCCGCCATTTTGCTTAAAACAAGGTCGATATTGGCTTGAAAATCCCTGTCTTCACCAGCATATCTGGCACTTTTTACCCCAGGCGCTCCTCCTAAACTGACAATCTCTAATCCCGTGTCTTCGCTAAAACAATTTTGATTGGTCATGCTAAAAATAGTCCTCGCTTTTTCTGTAGCATTCGCTTCTAATTGATCATGTGGTTCGGGAATATCAATATCAATTCCTGCTTCTTTCAATGGAATAATTTCAAAATCATCCCCCACTAAAGATTGAATTTCGGCAACTTTATTTCGGTTGTTGGTAGCAAAAATTAAGGTGTGCATTTATAAAAATATCTGAGGTACTATAATTTAAAAATCAATTTTAAGGCATTCCATAATTTCATTTTTTCAACTTTAGAATCTTGATCAATTCTTTGCATGTTGGATAAATTATTACAGAATAATAATTGTGTTGCACCCAATAAAATTGGACTGTATAATTTAGTAGGTAATTTTATTTTTAATTGCGTTGGATTGATATCAAAAATCAATACAAAATCGGAAGGTGCTTGTTCTAGAATTTGATGCAGTGAAAAGTTTTTATTGGAGAGGTTAATTAATGCAATATCTGCAATGGTTAATTTGCATGCATTTAATATAGAAGTCAATAAATCAAAGTCTCTTTCATTTAAATGAACTGCACTGGAATCTTGCACTAATACTAGGATCTTTTTTTGGTGTTCGCCCAGGAATTTAATAGGTGCGATTGGATCGTTTTCTGCAGTGATAATTGCATTTTCAGGCTCAATAACAGGGGAGGGTACTTCTTTTTTATCCACATTTTCCGGCACAGCACCTAGCACTAAGCTTTCTTTGTAGAGGTTCACTAATACGCTATTTGGCAGGCTATTTTTTACTTCTTTCATAGGATTTGGATACCGAAAATTAACTGAATTGATTGGATTGAAAAAATAACAATTGTATGTCTTTATTTTTTTGTGTTTCTTTGTGCTTGATTTAGCATCAAAAAACGAATAAAAATGAGTGCACAAAACATCCCATTTATTGAAATACCAAAGGAACAATTAAGACATTTGGATTCTAAAAATTTCTTCTTTGGAAAAAGTTTCACCAACTACATGTTGGAAGCAGATTACATTGATGGTGAATGGAAGAATGCAGTCATTAAAAAATTCGAACCATTGCAATTAGATCCATCCTCTGCAGTGTTGCATTATGGACAATCTATTTTCGAGGGCATTAAAGCGTATAAAAGTGCGACAGATCAAGTGGTGATTTTTAGACCTCAAGAAAATTTTAAACGTTTTAATATTTCTGCAGAAAGAATGCAAATGCCAACTGTTCCTGAATGGTTATTTTTAGATGGCATGAAACAATTAATTCAAATTGAACAAGGTTGGATTCCAAAAGAAGAAGACCATTCTTTATACATTCGTCCATTTATGATTGCAACAGATCCATTCTTGGGAGTGCGTCCATCTGCAACGTATAAGTTCATGATCATTTTAGGTCCAGCAGGTCCATACCATGCTGAGCCAATGAAAATTTTAATTGAACAAAAATATACAAGAGCCACTCCAGGTGGAGTAGGTTTTGCAAAAAATGGCGGTAATTATGGAGCGAGTTTATATCCTGTTGCATTAGCGCAACAAAAAGGATATGATCAAGTTTTGTGGACCGATGCCTTAGAACATAAATTTGTAGAAGAGGTGGGGATGATGAACGTAATGTTTGTAATAGATGGAAAAGTCATCACGCCGAGCTTAGAGAGAGGAACTGTGCTAAAAGGTATCACAAGAGATAGCGCCATCACTTTATTAAGAGATATGGGCTATACGGTAGAGGAGCGCAACCTTTCTGTAGAAGAAATAGTGGCAGCACATAAGGCTGGAAAGTTGGAAGAGGTATTTGGGGTGGGGACGGCAGCTGTGGTCTCCTATGTCTCTAAATTAGCAGAGGGAGATTATGTGATGGAATTTGACATGAGCAAGTTAAAAGTGGCTCCAAACCTCAAAAAGAAGCTAAATGACATCCGTGTAGGGCTAGAAGTGGATAAACATGGGTGGTTGGTGAAAATTTAGTTAAATAACTGTTAATCAGGCATTTAACTAGCAAAAACAAAGACAATCGTACGGTAAAAGGGGCTAATTGCTTTATTTTTTTAAAAATTGCAAATAAACATTTTGGTAATTCGTTTACAGCCATTACCTTTGCCGTCCGAATTTTTTATAAACCGAAATTGAACTAAACAGGATAATTAATGCCTACTATTCAACAATTAGTGAGAAAAGGCCGTG
>JACCDI010653888.1_pt1 | contig 17473 bp, 15 predicted proteins | sample 7442791 | NCBI WGS metagenome assembly JACCDI01 (sample SAMN15323434, study PRJNA562643) | freshwater metagenome | isolation source: river surface water | place: USA:Blue River Watershed | collected 2017-08-15 | reverse complement strand
TGCGTAACGTTCGTCGTTAGCAGTTATTACATTCCCATTGTTTTACGAGATGACGGGTCCTCGGTATGCCCTCAATGCTTTGCAATCCACGTCGAAACCATGTCGGCCCCAATATGCGCATATCAGTCTTGATATTTTATTCCTTTTATTGAATTAATGCTTAATCTTTGAACTCTAGCTTTCAAGCTCGGCGGCCAGCGAACTGAATTCTCCAGCAGACCCCTGCTTGATCAGATTTTGCCAATTTTCAACTTGATTTAATTCCGCGTAATCAGCATGCCCAATGACTAGCACCATAGCGCCATTTTGATTGAATAACTCAATTGAAGTTTTCATGTTTTCTCGATGCAAATGATGCACCAACCAAATATGCGGAATTTTTCTCAAATCCAAATTCAACTTGAAATCTTGATGAATTAAATGCCCCCAAGAACTCACATTGACCCACTCGTGAACGGGTCCTTGATATGTTTGATGAACCGCCAGATTAGTCAGCAAAATTTTTAATGGCAGCTTTAAATGTGCTGCAGATTCCAAAATAAAACGCAAAGCTTCAGTGTCAATGGGTTTAGCACATTCACACCCAAGCTGTTTGAGTTCATTGAAACGATTGATTTGTGATGATTGGTCAGATATTTCTTCAATCATTTGATCATGAATCAAAATACCTGGCTCTTGATGTGTATCGCCATGCCTTTTAGCAATTTCATCAAAATACCAATGATGACTGTCAGGCAATAAAAAAATTTTATACACCGCTTGACCGCACTCATCAAAGAACTGAATGCTTCGCTGGACAGCATCTTCCTTGCACTCCTCAAATAGGTATGCAAACTCGCAACCTAAATACTTCAATTGCAATTGAAAATGATCCGAAACAATTTTATAGGTCTCATTTTCTAAATATGCATTCTTATACGAGCCCTTGAGCTCATGGACTGTCGACTTATTTGTAGCAGAACTCATCACATCACCCAATCTTTGAATCATGGGAATGAGGTTTGACCATGGCTTTTTTAAACGTATTGCTCGAGCCATCTGAGGGGTGCTCTTAATCACATCTAATTTGCTAATTCCAACGTGGGCATCGATTAATTCAGCTTCAGTGATTTCTAAAAACTGAGCAAGCTCTTGATGCCCCAACTTCTTTTCGATTCGCAAAGAGGCAAAACTTTTTCGAATATCTTGAACAGTACTGCACATAAACGCCCTCCTGTAAAAATAGGCACTGGCTTGCTAAGGAGAGAGAATTGCTGGCTTGTGCGAAATGAGTGAACTACAAACCACATCTTACATGAGAATGATTCTCAACAAGTAAAAATTGGAGTCGATCAGTCCACCCAATGAGGATCTTTCATGTGGATGGCCATCAATGTTCGAACACATAAACCCACAATCAAAACAGTAGTAAATACCAAAGCAGCATACGCAATGTAAATGGCATCAGGAACAAACAGAGCATAGTTGAATGTGGCGACTGTAAATGAAGCCGTTGGGAATGAATAAGCCCACCAAGACATGAAAAACGGTAATTTCATGAACTTTTTGAACTGCGTGATTAAAAAGAAAGCGAAAAAGAATCCCACACCCATTAAAAAGTGTGCGAATCCATCCAAACCCTGCTCCACGCCTCTTCCCGTGAGAAGCAACCATGATGAAAAAGCAACTGTGGGTGGCGCCAAGAAAATGACCATGGTTGGCTTTAAGCGATCAGGCAATGGTGGCTGAACAAACATCAAGCGATACATCACCAAAGACAATAAGACTATCCAAAAAATTAAACCCACACTAAAAAAGAACCAAGAAAACTCTATGTAGCCAAGCTTGACACCTGCCAACGGAATGACAACATTACCCACTGCAGGAATAAACCAAACTGGGCAGGCGTGGGTAACTTGCAAAGTTTCACGATGAACCCATGCATTTAAGATAGCCAACATGGCAATTAAATGCAAAAAAGCTCCGATGAGCCAGACAATGTTTGACAACTCTGGTGAATAAGGAAAAATCACCGCTGCCAATAAACAAACACCTACTGAAATGGCCCCAAAGAATGCTGACTTGACTGGATGATTCCATTCCTCTATCAGTTTTTCAGGAGCTTGTAGTTGTTTACGCAACAAACCCAAGCCCAAGACAATGAAAACGCTCACAGCCACAACTCCAAACACCAATGAGAATCCGTGGGCATAGTTCAATTTGGCCACATGAGCAAACTTGGCCCAAGCCAAGGACAAGCCTGAAAGGCCCATCACCATTGCAAAGGCAGACACAGGAGGAGAGGCTAAAAATGTTCTCATGAGACCTTGGTACGTAAAAATATTCACTAGAAATTAAATACTCATGGAATGATAATGGGAATATGCATTCAAATGTTTTGAGCTTGATCAGTCTGATGGTTTATTTAGGCCTTGTTTTATTGCCTTTATGCATTTCTCAAACGCTCAATTTGTCCCCCCGGCCATTTCCAGATGAACTGTCATCCTATTTAGCCATGATAGGGTTTAATGTGATTCTTCTAGAGTTTTTAAGCTCTGGACATCAAAAACTACTGTCTCGAATACTAGGCATTGATTGGGTTTTACAAACTCACCAATTATTTGCTCGATTAGCAGTATTACTGCTATTGATTCATCCATTTTTATACACCCTACCCAATAAGCCAACGGGTATATATATTCCAAGTGGGTCAGATTTTGTAGGGCTTAACTTAGGCTCATCCTTAACCGGTATGCTGGCTTTGATAACTCTGATTATTTTGGTTGGTTTAGCACTGACACGACAAAATTCAGTCCTTCGTTACGAAACTTGGCGCGCCAGTCATGCAATGATGGCCTTACTGGTAGCTTTACTTGGATTTCATCACACAACGCATGCGGGCCGCCTTTCACAAGATGATTGGGTCTTAGGCTACTGGCAAATTGCACTGGCTTTTGCCTTACTCAGCATTGCTTGGATGTATTTGATTCAGCCCTTCATCCAGAGCCGCAACCCTTATAAGGTGACTTCGATTCGTGAAGTGTCCGCAAATATTTGGGAATTAGTGATTGACCAATTTGAATCATCAAATCACCCATCTAAGAACCTCAAATACCAAGCAGGCCAATTTGCTTGGTTAAAAATAGGTCAACCCTACCCACTTTTTGAAAACCCTTTCTCGATTGCGTCTTGCCCAGATAAAAACTGCACTCAACTGAAATTTTTAATCAAAAATGTGGGAGATTTCACGTATCAAGTGACTCAACTACAACCTGGTGACCGTATCTATCTTGATGGCCCTTATGGCAATTTTGGGCAATCATTATTTGATCCTGAAAAAAAAGATGTGGTTTTTATTGTCGGCGGCGTAGGAATTGCGCCTGCATTGAGCTTACTGAGAGCTCTTGCCAGCAGTCATGCAGTCCAGTCAGATAAAAAGATTGTTTTAATTACTGGCAATCGAATTGAAGAGCAAGTCATTGACTTAACTTCTATGGTCAGCCTTGATCACCTACAAGAATTCAAACAAATAAAAATCATTGCAGAACCCAAGGAACATTGGACTGGGGAAGTGGGCATCTTAGATAAAGATACTCTGAACCGAGTGTTGAAATCATCTGGAACCAATATTTCAAATGCACATTATTTTGTTTGCGGTCCTGCAGGCATGATTGATGCAGTGGAAAATGCATTGGACCATATGGGAGTTCCACTGAGTCAAATTGACTCGGAAAAATTTCAATATGATTTTTCAAAAAAGAATCCCAGAAATCATCGCAGCAGCATCACTGCACTGGTCGCAGCCAGCACATTGATTGCTCTAGCCACTTATTGGGCAATGAGATAGTTTGATGACTCAGGATTCAGATCGTTGCAGCAATTCTTCCCAACGAGCCATCAATATCATGAGATCTTCTTCAATGACCTTAATTCTGGCTTGAAGCTGGGGAACTTGATCTGGATTATTTTTATACAAATCAGGATCACCCAAAGATAAGCTGATACTTTCTTGTTCTTTTTCTAAAACATCAATCTTATTGGGAATGGCCTCCAACTCTTGACGCTCTTTGCTATTGAGTTTTTGAACTGAAGACTTAGATGCCTTTGCTTGATTAGCTTGATTTGCCTGGTTCGATTGCTTAGCCTGATTATCAGACCTCATAGCAACAGATTCAGATGTTTTATTTTGTGCGAGCTTCAGTTCTTCTGAACGCTTCTTTTGAACTTTCCAGTCTTCGTAACCACCCTCATACTCTCGCCAATAACCATCGCCCTCATAGGCAATAATGCTCGTCACCACGTTATCTAAGAAGGCACGGTCATGACTCACTAAGAATACCGTGCCTTTGTAGTCTTGTAAGAGTTGCTCTAGAAGCTCTAAGGTATCAATATCCAAATCATTGGTTGGCTCATCTAGCACCAACACATTCGCTGGTCTTGCAAACAACCTTGCCAACAGCAAACGATTGCGCTCTCCCCCTGAAAGCGTGCTCACAGGAGAGGCTGCACGCTCAGGCGCAAACAAAAAATCATTTAAATAGCTTTTGACATGTTTACGATTGCCATTGATCTCTATCCACTCACTGCCAGGGCTAATGTAATCCTCCAAAGTGGCATTGAGATTTAAACCCTCACGCATTTGATCAAAATAAGCAACCTCGATTTGTGATCCCATGGTGGCTTGACCATTGTCTGGAGCAATCACACCGAGTATGAGTTTTAATAAAGTTGTTTTACCTGCGCCATTCGGGCCCAAGAGACCCACCTTATCGCCGCGCAAGATGGTGGCCGTGAAATCTTTCACAATGGGTCGATCGTAAGATTTACTGACGTTTTCTAAATCAGCGACAATTTTTCCACTGCGATTACCTGATGCCACAGATAATTTAATTTGCCCCATGGCATCTCTGCGAGCAGCGCGCATCTCACGTAACTTTTCTAAGCGCGCAATGCGCCCCACACTTCTTGTTCTTCTGGCTTCAACCCCTTTACGAATCCACACCTCTTCTTGCGCTAGTAATTTGTCTGCGCGCGCATTGGCCAAAGCTTCAGAAGCCAACTCCTGCTCTTTTAACACTTCATAAGCGCTGAAGTTGCCAGGGTAAGTTCTCAAAATGCCACGATCCAATTCAAGGATTTGAGTACTCACGGCATCTAAAAATGCACGGTCATGCGTAATCAGGACTACGGAACCTTTGAAGGCCTTCAATAATTCCTCTAGCCATGTGATTGAATCTAAGTCCAAATGGTTGGTGGGCTCATCCAGAAAAAGGACATCAGGTACAGCGACCAATGCTTGAGCCAATGCCACGCGCTTGCGATTGCCTCCAGACAGGGAACCAATCGCCACTTCTGGATTTAAATGAAGTCGATCCAGAGTTTCATGAACACGTTGCTCCCAATTCCAACCACTCATCGCTTCCAAGCGTGACTGAATCTCATCCAAACGATGATGTGACTCATCTGTCCATTCAGCCACACTTAGTTCTTCATATTCCTCTCTGAGTGCCTTCACCTCAGCCACCCCTTGAGCCACCGCCTGAAAGACCGTATCCTTTGGGTCAAAGAGGGGCTCTTGCGCCACATAGGCCATGCGTAAACCCTGTTGGTACTGTAATTGCCCATCGTCAAGCTTCTCTAAACCCGCTAAAATTTTTAGCAAGGAGGATTTGCCTGTGCCATTGCGGCCAATCAAGCCAATTCTTTCGCCAGCTTCTAGGGAAAATTGGGTATTTGCTAATAGGTCAACATGGCCAAATGCCAGTTTTGCGTCAGTGAGAACAATTAAAGCCATAATGACATTATCGCGGTTAAATTAAAAAGAGAGACAAAGCATGCATGGAGTGGATTTCATTAAGGACTTGGCAGCGATCATGTTGATTGCTGGAGTTGTTACTGTCATCTTCCATTATTTGAAGCAGCCAGTGGTATTGGGCTACATCATTGCCGGCGTCATTATCGGCCCCTACACTTCCGCAGTCACATTTATTTCTGACGAAAAGACCATCAAAACTCTGGGCGAATTGGGTGTTGTGTTTTTGATGTTCGGCTTAGGACTTGAATTTAGTCTTCGCAAATTGGCCAAAGTAGGAGCCACCGCCTTTGTGGCAGCGATTGCCCAAATCATTCTTTTGATTTGGGTGGGCTATGAAATTGGCCGCTTCTTCAACTGGACTTCCATGGATTCTATTTTCTTGGGAGCCATGATGGCGATTTCATCAACCACCATCACCGTCAAGGCACTGGAAGAACTTGGCCTGAAGAAAGAAAAATTTGCCAATTTGATTTATGGCATTTTGATCGTAGAGGATATTCTGGCGATCAGCTTGATTGTGATGCTCACAGGTATTGCCACCACAGGTCAATTAGAGGCTGTGGATGCCGCCATCACCATCGGTGAATTGATTTTATTCATGACCATTTCTCTGGCCGTCGGTATTTTATTGGTTCCTAGATTACTGAACTTGGTAGCAAAGTTTCATCGCAAAGAAATGCTCTTGGTCACCGTTTTAGGACTTTGTTTTGGATTTTGCCTACTGGTGATGAAGATGGAGTACAGCGTGGCATTAGGAGCTTTCTTGGTAGGCGCCATGATGGCAGAGTCTCGCCATATTCACACGATTGAAAAACTCATTGAACCCGTCAAGGACATGTTCATTGCAATTTTCTTCGTAACGATTGGATTGCTCTTAGATCCCGATGTCATGTTGAAATATGCACTGCCGATTACTTTAATCAGTGTGGCAGTCATAGTTGGCAAAGTGGTGTCTTGCACCATGGGCACATTTATCACAGGACATGATGGTCAAACATCCGTTCGAGTGGGTATGGGTAAAGCTCAAATTGGTGAATTTTCTTTCATCATTGCATCACTGGGTTTAACACTCAATGTCACAAGCGATTTTTTATACCCGATTGTGGTGGCGGTATCTGTCATTACAACACTGTTCACACCCTATTTAATCAAAGGCTCCGATCCTATCAGTCATTGGATGGGGCATCGCATCCCAGGTCCCGTTAAGAATGTTTTTGTGCAGTACTCAGAGTGGTTAGGACAAATTCGATCTGACAATCAATTGAGAGCAGACATCAAACCATTTGTTCGCCGAATCACATTTCACGTGTTCGTCAATGCTTGCGTGGTGATTGCTCTGTTTTTATCAGCCACCAAACTATTCACACTCATCAATAGCTATGTGGATACAGGTCATTTGATTTGGTTCACTGAGGTTTACCAACAAGCAGCCATGTGGGCCATGAGCTTACTGCTATCGGCTCCTTTTTTGTTTGCCATTTATCGCAAACTCGAGGCCCTTGGCATGTTGTTGGCCGATGTACATTTGCACAAAGATCAACACAGCTCTGAAGATAAAGTGGCCACCCAACAACTATTTACTCAACTAATGCCCGTATTGGCAATTATTGCGCTGTTACTACTAGTTTCAGCACTTAGCTCAAGTATTTTGCCGCCGATGGGCATGCTGTTTGTTTTAGCAATTTTTATGGGTACCGTCATTTATTTGCTACGCAAACAACTGGTGAAAATTCATGCCAAGCTACAAATTGCACTGACTGAATCATTTAAAGAAAATAGTCAAACACCCCCAACCTAAGCATACTCACATCTGATAACCGCAAAAACTAAGCGATAATCGAGCCCGTGGAAAAAGTACGCATATCAAAACTAATGTCTGAGCAAGGAATTTGCTCAAGACGCGAAGCAGATCAATACATTGAGCAAGGCTTGGTGCTCGTTGATGGTGAGGTCGTCAGCGAATTAGGCGCCCGTGCTTTTCCAAATCAAAAGATTGAATTAAAAAAAGCTGCGGTGGCACAACAGGCTCGTCGCTACACCATCATTCTGAACAAACCTGTGGGGTATATCTCTCACTTTGATGAAGATCGCGAATACAAACCAGCAGCCTCTTTGATCACTCCAGAAAATCAATTTGTTCATCAATTGTCCGCAAACCTACCGGGTAAATTTAATACCCGTGGCTTGGCACCTGCAGGTCGTTTGGACATTGATTCCAGCGGACTCTTAGTTTTAACTCAAGATGGTCGCATCGCCAAATTGTTGATTGGTGAAAATAGCCCGATTGAAAAAGAGTACTTGGTTCGCGTAGAAGGCTCTCTCACTGCTGAGGGCTTACGACTTCTTAATCATGGTCTCAAATTAGACGGCGTGGCTCTAAAACCCGCCAAAGTCAGTTGGCAAAATACGGATCAATTGCGCTTTGTCTTGCGTGAAGGTAAAAAACGTCAAATTCGCCGCATGTGTGAATTGGTCGGTCTCAAAGTGATCGGTTTAAAGCGGATTCGTATTGGACAAATCCCCTTGGGCAACTTACCCGTGGGTCAATGGCGTCATTTGGGGCCGAATGAACGGTTCTAGTTAGCCTGCTTTGACCCTAAATATGAGGGTTTTGATTCATGATCTGAAATATCCCTAGGTTTTATAGAGGCTTCACGGGCAAAAAACCCTGAAAACACCTAAAATACGCCCTATGAAAACACCTGAACTTTTAGCACCTGCTGGTAGCCTCACCATGCTCAACACGGCCTTCGACTTTGGAGCGACGGCGGTTTATGCTGGTCAGCCTCGATATTCTTTGCGAGTCCGCAACAATGACTTTGGCAACATGGAAGTCTTGCGTGAAGGTATTGAGACAGCCCATGCTCAGGGTAAAAATTTTTACTTGGTATCCAACATTTTTCCGCACGGCGCAAAAACACGAACTTACGTGAAAGACATGGAGCCCGTGATTGCGTTAAAACCTGACGCATTGATCATGTCTGACCCAGGTCTCATTATGTTGGTTCGTGAAAATTGGCCAGATATGCCGATTCATTTATCTGTTCAGGCCAATACCGTGAATGGACATGCTGCCAAATTTTGGCGCTCAGTTGGCGTGAGCCGCGTCATCTTGTCCCGTGAATTGTCCTTAGATGAAATCGAAGCAGTCCGTCAAGATTGCCCAGAAATGGAAATCGAAGTATTTATTCATGGTGCATTGTGTATTGCTTACTCAGGTCGTTGCTTGCTATCAGGTTATTTCAACCATCGCGACCCGAATCAAGGTACCTGCACCAACTCTTGTCGCTGGGACTACAAAGTGGCTAAAGCTTCGGAAGATGCAACAGGTGATATTTATTTGCTTGAAGAAGGCAATCGTCCAGGCGAATGGATGCCCATCGAAGAAGACATGCATGGCACCTATATTTTGAATTCTAAAGACTTGCGCGCCATCGAACATGTGCAACGCCTCACAGAAATGGGCATCGACTCATTCAAGATTGAAGGACGCACCAAGTCTCCTTATTATGTGGCACGTACCGCACAAGCTTACCGCTCTGCGATTGACGATGCGGTTGCTGGTCGTCCATTCAATCCTGTTTTGATGGGTCACTTGGAAGGATTGGCCAACCGAGGCTACACCGACGGCTTCTATGTTCGACATCCAGACAAAGATCATCAAAACTATTTGCGTGGTTTCTCACTCTCAGGTCGTAGCTTGTATGTGGGCAATGTCGTCGATGTTGACCCAGAAAAACAGTTGGTGAAGATTGATGTGAAGAATCGTTTTTCAGTCGGCGATAAATTAGAAATTATTCAACCCAATGGCAACACTGACTTTGTGATTGAAGAAATTTTTAATCAAAAAGGTGAACCGATGCGCGTAGTACCCGGCGCAGGCTATACAGTTTGGGCTAAGCTACCCTTGACTTCCAATGGCGCATTCTTGGCGCGTTATGTCGAGCAAGAGAATGCTTCCAAGATAGAACAAATTCCGATCATGGAAGCTTGATTGGATGGCGCAAATCGTCATTCATCATCATGAATGGATGAATGCAAGAAAATGACTCTGTGATAAGGGGCTATTGATTAGCCCCTTGTCTTTTGTGCACATGAATGGTGCTTAATAAATTCAATCAATTTGCTCTCAAGCCATAGTTTCAAAGTGTATGATGCTCCCATCATGACAACAGTTTCTCTGAAACACATCACTCAGTATCGTTATAGCCAAGAGGTCACCTTGAGTCCTCAGCTAATTAAGCTCAGGCCAGCCCCTCATTGCAGAACTGTAATCAGCGCCTATCAATTAAGTATTCAGCCATTGGCTTATTTTATTAATTGGCAACAAGATCCTTTTTCCAATCACACCGCTCGCTTGGTGTTTACCGAAAAAACCAATTTTTTTGAAATTCAGGTAGATTTGAACGCTGAACTCAAGCCAATTAATCCATTTGATTTCTTTTTAGAACCGTCTGCCGAGCATCACCCATTTATTTATGATGCAAACCTAAAATCTGGTTTGACCCCTTATCTTGATAAAGAACCTTGCGGACCTTTGATGCAAGCATTTGTTGAGAAGATTCCTCAAGAAAAACGTCGCACGATTGAATTCATCGTTTACCTCAATCAACTGGTGTTCAATAAAGTTCGCTATCTGATTCGCCATGAACCTGGCGTTCAAAGCACTGAACAAACTTTGCAGTTGGGCTCAGGCTCATGTCGTGACTCTAGCTGGTTGCTAGTCCAGCTGTGCCGCCGGATGGGCATTGCGGCTCGTTTCGTTTCTGGCTATTTGATCGAGGCATCTGCGGACTGGCACAATCTCAATAGCCCTCAAGAAACTCAAGAAAACGTTGCAGAACTCCACGCTTGGTGCGAGGTGTTTATACCAGGAGCTGGGTGGATTGGTATTGATCCTACATCCGGTTTATTTGCAACGGAAGGTCACATTCCCCTTGCCGCCGCACCTGACCCAAGCAACGCCATGCCCATTTATGGTGAACTCGATGTTTGCGATGTGGAGATGACTCACAAAATCACTACATCGCCAATAAAAACTTAAAAAGGTTTTTTTAATTAAGACTTGTGAGCCAAAGTAAAGTGCTCAACTGTTGGCGGATTTAAAAAGAATGGTCCAACATGACCTCTCCAACGTGGAAATGCTTCAGATTCTCTAAAATCTACTGTGTGATTTTCTAAAGTATCCCAATAGATCATCAAAATATAACGACCTGGCTTTTCAATACCGGCATTTAATTTGTAACCACGGAAACCTTTGGCTGGGGCAATGGCATCTGCAACACCCGTAGCCACGGCTTTTTCAAAGTCAGCTTTTTTTGCAGGATCAATGTTGATGTCAACGATTTCTAAAATCACGATGTCATTCCTTATAGTTTTAGTTTTGATTAAAGTCAGTTCTTGATGTTTCTAAATATCAGTCTTCATTTTAGCCATTGATATGTGGCCATGCCCAAGATGGTTAAGGCCAAAGAGCCTAACAAATGAAGTGCCATGCCACCAAAGGCTCTCAAGTACGAACCTGCTTGCAAGATAGCCACCATTTCTGCACTGAAGGTTGAAAATGTGGTGAGGCCACCCAAAAATCCAGTGATCACAAACAATCTCCACTCAGGCGAAAGGTTTGCATTCGCCTCAAAAAGAGCGATGGCAAACCCAACTAGGTATGCCCCTGATAAATTAGCCAATAAAGTACCCAAGGGCACCATAGACCACCATGAATTAACCCCCAGGGCAAGCAACCAGCGCAACAAAGCACCGAGGGCAGCTCCAACACTGATAGCAATCACAGACGGCAACATGGTTTAAAGGGTTAATAAATTTAAAAATGATGATTCATATGAGGAATTAAGAGAATCTTACCCTGAACGACGACTGGTCACCCTATATTCAAAATGGTCAAGAATTTCCATTATGCTTAGGGCATGAGAAAAAATGTTTGTGTGTTCTGTGGCTCCCGAGATGGAGACAATCTAGACATCATTGCAAGAACGGCAGATATGGGCCGAAAAATTGCATTGGCAGACTTTGGTCTAGTCTTTGGAGGTGGTCGCTTAGGTCTGATGGGTGCCATTGCTAAAGCGGCCATTGAAGCCAAAGGTCATGTGACCGGCATCATCCCAACAGGTCTGACTGCGCGTGAACCTGTCCAGCAAGAATTAACCGAACTTTTTGTGGTGAACGACATCATTGAACGCAAGCGTTTGATGATTGAGAAATCCGATGCCTTTTTAGTTTTGCCAGGTGGCTTAGGAACCTTAGACGAATTGTTTGAAGTTTGGACTGGCTTGCAAGTAGGAAGTCATACCAAGCCCATCATCATTGCTAACTGGGGCGGTTACTACAATGAACTATTAGCGTTTCTTCACAAAGCAGATGATCATGGCTTTTTAAATGGCGACCATCTCAAAGGGGCTGAAGTGATTAATGATGTTGACGACATCATTGCAGCTCTAAAAAATTCATTAGAGAAGTAAAGAGATTTCATGCACATTCAATTTTTTGGCGCGGCTGGTGAAGTAACAGGATCTCGCCACTGCATCAGAGGTGAGACACAAGGTAAGCCCTTTTCTTTCTTGATTGATTACGGCATGTTTCAAGGGGGCAAAGATGCGGACGATAAGAACCTGGCTGAATTACCTTTGAACCCAGCTGAAATAGACTTTGTGATTTTGACGCATGCACACATCGATCACAGCGGCCTTTTGCCTCGTTTGTATGCGCAAGGATTCAAGGGCACGATTTATTGCACTCATGCAACCTTGGCCCTTCTAAAAATTCTTTTATTAGATAGTGCTCATATTCAAGAGAACGATTTTGAGCGAGCCGAGCGCAAACAAAAATTAGGTAAATGGCGCGGAGATTTGCCAAGTGTTTTATACAGTGTCAAACAAGCAACAGAATGTTTGGCTTTGTTGAAATCGTATGACTATGGCCAAGTATTTGAACCCGCCCCTGGAATTCAAGCGCATTTTAGAAATGCCGGTCATATTCTGGGTTCTGGCATTGCAGTCATTGATATTCAAGAAGACTTGAGCAACTCAGACCATCCAAAGTCTAAGCGCATTGTTTCTTCAGGTGATTTGGGCATGTTTGACCGTCCTTTGATGCCAGACCCTGATTTGATTGAATCAGCCGATGTACTGCTGATTGAGTCCACTTATGGTGATCGCTTGCATCGCACGCTTCAAGCCACTGAAGATGAATTGGTTGAAGTCATCAATGAAACCATCAAACATGGCGGCAATATTGTGATGCCCGCATTTGCGGTGGGTCGCACTCAAGAAATCTTACTGATTCTCTTGGGATTGGTTCGATCAGGCCGCCTACCTCATCTCAATGTGTGGGTTGATTCCCCTATGGCAACAGCAGCGACACATTTGACCGAAAGGTTTCTGGATGAATTAGATGAAGAAGCTCAAGACACTCTTTCATGGTTTAAAAAACATCCGCACGCCATTGAACTGAAGTTTGTGGCTGATGTTGAAGAATCAAAAGCCTTAAACCGTATCAAAGGTGGCGCCATCATTATTTCAGCCAGTGGCATGTGTGAAGCAGGTCGGATTGTTCATCACCTGCGCTGGAATTTGCCACACAGTCAAAATGCCATCATCATCACTGGCTTTCAGGCGATGGGTACTTTGGGTCGCAGAATTGTGGATAAAGCTCCCATGGTTAAAGTCATGGGCAAAGAAGTGGCCGTAAAAGCTTCTGTCCATACGATTGGCGGCCTATCTGCTCATGCTGACCAAGCAGGTTTATTGCGTTGGTTAAAAGGCTTCAAAAAGCCTCCAGAAAAAATATTTGTGATTCATGGCGAGTCACACGCCAGCGGAAATTTTGCGGAAGTCATCCGCCAAGAATTGGGTTGGCAACACGTCGCAATCCCAGAACGAGGCGATTTATTCCCCTGTTGAGATTTGCGCTTTCATGGCTTGAGCGCAGGCAAAACCGCTTGCCCAAGCCCATTGAAAGTTATGACCTCCTAAATGCCCTGTAATGTCTACGCACTCTCCTATGAAATACAAACCAGGATGTTGTTTGGCCATCATCGTCTGACTGTCCAAAGCTTTTGTATCAACCCCACCCAGCATCACTTCGGCTTTTTTCCACCCCAAAGTACCTGCGGGCTTAACAGCCCAATGAGTGAGTAAATCTTTTAATGCTTGACGATCTTTTTTGCCCACCTCAGCCCATTTTCGACCCAAGAGATTTTTTTGTTCAGCAAACGCTTTAGCAAGTCTTTGAGGCAAAACCATGGCCAAGATCGTTTCCGTGAGTTTCAAACGATTGGCATCATCATTGAACAATTCATCACAGTCATGTTCATTGATCCAGTTAATTTCGATGGGATCACCCTCATGCCAATAACTGCTAGCTTGTAAGATGGCAGGGCCTGATAAACCTTTATGAGTCAATAACACATCTTCGTCAAATTGACCGCGACCATAACGCTGAGCTTTCTGACCAGCACTGATATTGACTGGCACACTCAAACCAGATAACTCACTTAAATTGCCAAACTCATCAGAGGTAAATGACAGAGGCACCAAAGCGGGCCTCACCTCCACCACCGGTATATCCAATTGCTTGGCAAACTTGATTGAAAAATCTGTGGCCCCAATCGCAGGAACAGGCAAACCACCGGTTGCCATCACAATGGCCTTGGTGATTTCAATCCCTTGATTGGTGGTGACTTGCCACTGAACCCTCTCAGAGTCATCAGGTATTTTTTGAATGCTTTCAACCGTGACAGGATTTCTGATCTCTACTTGCCCCTTGGCACACTCAGAAAAAAGCATGTCGATGATTTGCTTGGCAGATACATCACAAAATAATTGGCCTTTGTGCTTTTCATGAAAAGGAATGTTGTAACTTTTCACCAACTCAAGGAAATCTTTAGGCTTGTATCTAGAGAGAGCACTTTTGACAAAGTTGGGGTTCATGGACAAGAAATTAGCCGGTCCAGAATGTAAGTTAGTGAAATTACAACGCCCACCCCCACTGATTCGGATTTTTTCTCCGAGAACCTCTGCATGATCTAAAACCAAGACTTTTAGGCCTAGTTGACCAGCGATGCCAGCACAAAACAAGCCTGCTGCCCCACCACCGACCACAATTGCATCCCACTGCTTGGTTATTCCCGCCGACATCTTAGACTTTCAATGAATATCTGAATGTTGCTCACTATACCTAAGTTTCAGAGGGGGTTTGAGAGCTTCAATGAGCAAAGGTGAGAAGCTTTCAGAAAAAAGGCAAAATAGAGGTTTACACACAAAATTGCTAAAAATTAGCCTTTGGAGATAACAATGTCAGAGCAGAAAAAAGCTAAGCGCATGAATGAGCGCTCAAGAATGATCACAGAAGGTGTGGCACGAGCCCCCAATCGATCCATGTATTACGCCATGGGTTACAAAGATTCTGATTTTGACAATAAACCTATGATTGGTGTGGCGAATGGCCACTCGACCATCACACCTTGTAACAGCGGTTTACAACGCATCGCAGATGCTGCTGTCGCAGCGATTGAAGCGGGTGGCGGTAACTCACAAATATTTGGCACACCTACCATTTCTGATGGTATGGGCATGGGTACAGAGGGAATGAAGTACTCTCTCGTGTCTCGTGAAGTGATTGCCGACTCGATTGAGACTTGTGTGAATGGTCTTTGGCAGGATGGCGTCGTTGTGGTCGGTGGTTGCGATAAGAATATGCCAGGCGGCATGATGGCTTTAGCCCGCACCAATGTGCCAGGCATTTACGTTTATGGTGGCACCATCAAAGCCGGCCATTACAAAGGCAAAGAACTCAACATTGTTTCTGCTTTTGAAGCCGTGGGTGAATTTACAGCTGGTCGCTTAAGCGAAGAAGATTTCAAAGGGGTAGAACAAAATGCTTGCCCAGGCAGCGGTTCATGTGGTGGCATGTACACAGCCAACACCATGAGCTCTGCTTTTGAAGCTTTGGGCATGAGCCTACCTTACTCATCCACCATGGCCAACGAAGATCAAGAAAAAGTCGACAGTGCTGCAGAGTCTGCTCGCGTATTGATCGAAGCGATTCGCAATGACTTGAAACCTCGTGACATCATCACCAAGAAGTCCATCGAGAACGCTGTGAGCGTGATCATGGCGGTGGGCGGCTCAACCAATGCTGTGCTCCACTTCTTGGCGATTGCCAGTGCAGCAGAAGTTGATTGGACGATTGATGACTTTGAGCGTGTGCGTCGCCGTGTGCCTGTGATTGCTGACATGAAACCATCCGGCAAATATTTGGCCACAGACTTACATCAAGCTGGTGGTATTCCACAAGTGATGAAAATCTTATTAGACGGCGGTCTATTGCATGGCGATTGCATGACCATCACTGGCAAGACAATTGCTGAAGTACTGAAAGACGTTCCTTCAAAACCACGTGCAGATCAGGATGTCATCAAAACATTAGACAACCCAATCTATGCTCAAGGTCACTTGGCGATTCTGAAGGGCAATATTTCTCCAGAAGGCTGTGTGGCAAAAATCACAGGTCTAAAGAATCCAAGCATTACTGGCCCTGCCCGCGTATTTGATTCTGAAGACGAGGCCATGGCAGCGATTATGGCCAATAAGATTGTGGCAGGCGATGTGATGGTGATTCGTTACGAAGGTCCTAAGGGTGGCCCTGGTATGCGCGAAATGCTGGCTCCCACTTCAGCTTTGGTGGGTCAAGGTTTAGGTGAGTCTGTGGGCCTCATCACCGACGGTCGTTTCTCAGGCGGTACATGGGGCATGGTTGTAGGTCACGTTGCACCAGAAGCGTTTGTTGGTGGCACCATTGCTTTGATCCAAGAAGGTGACTCTGTGACCATTGATGCTCACACTCAATTGATTCAACTCAACGTGAGCGACGAAGAGATTGCGAAACGTCGTGCAGCATGGAAGCAACCCAAACCACGTTATACCCGTGGTGTTCTTGCTAAGTACGCTCGCCTTGCCAGCTCAGCCAGCAAAGGTGCTGTGACAGACAGAAACTTGGAAGACTAAGGAAGTATTAGCTAAAAGCTAAAAACTGACGGAGGAAAGAAAAATGCCGCATGGAATATGCGGCATTTTTTATTGAGGAAAAATCAGTGATTAATGATGTTTGGAGTGATCATGTCCTGGCTCGCCATGGGCTGGGAAACCACCCACTTTGAATTTCACTTCTACCTCACCCGCTTTTTCAAACTTAAGTTTGACTGGAACAGTCAAACCAGGCTTCAACTGGCTGTTTAAGTCGATGAACATCAAATGCAAACCACCTGGTTTTAATTCAACTTTTCCATTTGCAGGAATATCAATGGCTTTGACTTCACGCATCTTCATGACATTGCCTTCCATGCTCATGGTGTGCAATTCCATTGTTTTAGAAACGGGGGAAGAAGCAGACAACAATTTGTCAGCAGGTCCCTTGTTTTCAATTTTCATGAAGCCACCACTCATTTTTTGAGCAGGAACGGTGGCTCTTGCCATTGGGTGCTCAATCTTAAGATTACCCACCTTCACTTCATGGCCATTAGCAAAAACAGCCGTAGCCATAAAGGCTGTTGCAAGGAATGCAGAACTCATTAGTTTTTTCATTAACTTCTCCTAGGTTGTTAAGATTTTATCAATCAAGTGCAATTGTTGCTTTTAACCATGCTGTACGGCCAGGTTCATTGAC
>JACCDI011976733.1_pt1 | contig 17474 bp, 17 predicted proteins | sample 7442791 | NCBI WGS metagenome assembly JACCDI01 (sample SAMN15323434, study PRJNA562643) | freshwater metagenome | isolation source: river surface water | place: USA:Blue River Watershed | collected 2017-08-15 | reverse complement strand
GAATTGATCAAATGAAAAAACAAAAACTACATTATTATGAAAAAACCTTAGTCATCGATTGTGATACTTTTTATACAAAAGATATTGTTAGTATATTTGATCAAATGAATCATAATGTAGTTTTTTGTACAAAAAAACAAAATGAAAAACCGATTTATTCTTATATAAAAATGAATGAGGAAAATATGATTCAACAAATTGCTGAAAAAGTGAAAATATCGGATTATGCAAATACAGGTGCATATGCGTTTCAAAAAATAGATGAATTACAACACTATTGTAAATATGTTTTAGATCATCAAATCACTTTTAATAATGAACCTTATACATCTTGTGTTATATCAGAAATGATCAAATCAAATCATATCTTTCAAGGTTATGTATTAAATGATTCTGATGTATATGTTGTTGGAACACCTCAACAATTAAAAGATTACCAAAAAGATACCTATGCTTTTCTCTTTGATTTAGATGGAACGATTGTCAATACAGATGAAACCTATTATCAAGTTTGGAAAGAATTATTAAAACCTTATCATATTGTTTTAACCAAAGAGATGTATAAAAATATGATACAAGGACACTCTGATGAAACGGTTATTCGTCATCATTTTCATTTACAAGTAGATTTAAAAGAATTCTCGTCAAAAAAAGATTCTCTCTTTTTACAATATTTACATCATATTGATATCATTTCAGGTATTCAAGATCTTCTTAAAACCATTCGACAAAATGGACATCTTTCATGCATTGTTACGAATTGTAATCGAAAAGTGGCAGAATGGATTATTGAACATATTCAAATCAAAAATCAAATTGATTTTATCGTTTCAGTAGATGATTGTAAAAAAGGAAAACCTTCTCCTGAACCTTATTTAAAAGCCATACAAAAGTATCAAATACCTTCCAATCGTTGTTTCATTTTTGAAGATTCAAAATCCGGTATCCTAAGTGCTCTCTCTACACATCCCAAAATGATCATTGGAGTTGAATCCAATTATGATACCCAAACACTTTATGATCTTGGTTGTCATTTAACCATTTCCAATTATTTAAATGTATCGATCGATTCACTCATATCCTTCCATAATATATCTATCCACCAAATCAAAAAAGAGATTCATCAATCTTTACAATTTTTTTATCAAGATGATTTTGAAATTTGTTTAAATGAAACGAACTTAAAGGGAGGATTTATAGCAAATGTGTTGGCATTTGAGGTGAAAGAAAAAGATGAAATGAAAGAATCTCTCATTTTAAAATACGAATCAACTCAAAAGAATAATTTGTTAGAAATGGCAGAAAGATTACAATTATGCAAAAGAGAATATTATTTTTATGAATCTATATCTAAATATGTAAAACATATGATCAAGATACCTAAATATAAAAGTATTGTATATGATGATCAATTAAATGAAAAGGGAATTATTTTAGAAAATCTGTTTCAAAAAGGAGATATGAAAGTAAATTTGAATTTAAATGAAGTGAGTATTGATGTATCTCTTAAAATTATTGATCGAATGACAAAGATGCATAGTTATTTTTGGAATAAAGATTTAAAAAGAATCTTTCCTCAATTACAAAAGAGCACAGATGAATTATTCTGTCCATTCTTTGAAAGATTCATTCAAGAAAAATATCCACTTTTTGAACAAAAATGGAGACACTTATTCACATCTTCACAACTCTCCAAATTCCAATATATTGCTTCTCATTTTTCTGAAATTCAACAAAATATTTCAGATAAACATACTACATTTATCCATGGAGATATTAAATCACCCAATATCTTTTATGATCAACAACATGAGAATGAACCATACTTTTTAGATTGGCAACATTGTGCAATTGGAAAAGGAACTCAAGATCTTATCTTCTTTTTAATTGAAAGTTTTGATATTGAAAAGATTCCTCACTATTATCTTCTTTTTCAATATTATTATTATCAAAAATTACAAGAATATGGTGTTAAAAATTATGATTGGAATGATTATCAATTTGATTTACAAAATTCCATCTTTTATATTCCCTTCTTTACTGCCGTTTGGTTTGGATCTCTTCATGAAGATGAACTTATTGACAAAAATTGGCCTTTCTTTTTTATTCAAAAATATTCTACTTTGTTAAATTTTATTTCAATATAAAGAAAAAAATATAAAAAAAGAGAGAAATGGAAGAAGACGATTTTATTGCGAATGAGAAGAGTTATGCGACATCGCGATACAAGGCGAGTCATCAAAAAGTAAATCGGAATACACGAAAATTTAAAGATGTGAATGAATCCAATGATATAGAAGATGAGAGTCTTACTATGGATGAAAATAAGATGAATGAGGAACTGAAGAAGAAGAAGGAAGAACCGATCGAAGTGATGTCAGAAGAGGCAATGTTGCAAAAGATTTTTGAGAAGAAGAAGTGTGATAGTGAGAGTGAAGATGGGTCGGAAGGGGAGAGATCGAAAGAGTGGATTTCGGAGGAGGAGTTTAAACGACAAAAAGCGATGAAGAAGAATAAGCACTTTCTGAAGAAGGAGAAGAGACAAAAAGATAAAAATATCGAATGATAAAGTAGAGATGATCTATATTTTTTATATTGGTGTATTGGTAATTATTTTTTATATGATTGGTTTTATGGTATCAGATTTGATTGATTTTTCATTTCAAGAACATGATCCTTCGAAAGAAGATATGTATTTAATGATTGAATTATTGATTGAATTTATGATAGCATTTTTAATAAAAAGTATTTTTGAAAAGTATCATAAAAAGATATTAGATCCATTATTTACAAACGTAGGAACAAAAACACCCGATTATCTATATACATTGATACCGATTGCTTTTGTAATGGGTGTTTATCAAAATTTAAAGAAGAGTGGTAAAAAAGTAGAATATTTGTGGGAAAAGTATTCGAATCAATTTATCAATTATATAAAAAAAAAATAAAAAATAAAAATTTAAAATTTATAAAATGGTTGATAAGATGTATATCATGTTATCAATTTAGTTCTTTCCGATGATCTTTTTGCGGAGTGGTTTTTTCACAATCACAACAGGTTCTTCGGATTCCTTCTCTTCAACAGGTTCTGGCTTCTTTTCTTCTTCAGATACAGAGAGGGAGATACTCTTCATAATACTACCTACTGTTAATTCTTCTTCTCGTTTGCGAATACTCATGGTGATTCGAGGACGAGGAGCAATATGCAATTCAGATTTTACATCATTTCCAGTCATATCTGTCATACGATAACGATCACGCAGTGATCTTGCAATTTGATTGCAAAAATGATCAATATCAATGGGTTTCCGAATTTCAAATTCATCAGAATGTTCAATTACATCTTCTTTTCCTGTTATTTCACGAATTTCTTCTTCAGTCATTTTTGACTTTTGACGATATTCAACACGATATTCAGGAGGTGATGGTAAATCAATATCATACATCGGATACCTCTTCTTAAATGAAATCATATCAGCAATTCCATTTGGACGATTTCGAAGACGACGTCTTACCATATCACATTCAATAGTGACAGTCTTCATACCCAAGAAATAACCATGAAATTCACCATTTCCAAGAATCTCTTCAAAATAACGGGCACCATAAGCACGAGCCCATTGATGGAGCCATTGATTCCAGTAATGAGGATAGGATTCCGTATTTTTGATTGAAATATCCATACACTTCATTTCACTAAAATCGCGTTCAACAGAAGGATGTTCCAAAAAATCTATCTCTTCTCGTTGATAACGTTCTCGAAAATCTTGCATTTTTACCAAACCTTCTTCTGAAAGTTGATGTGCCATAATATCCATATCATTCGGACGACGATGTCCAATAAAATACAACATCACAGAACTAAACAACAAAACTTGTGATTGATCCAAAGGATTCAGATCACGAAAATAAAAATTTCGATAAAGAGTAATCCATCGACGTATCGCTTCATATTCCCTCATTAAATAAAATCGAAATTCTTGATTCCGAATCAAATTCAATGTATTCCGATTCAGAAAAATAGTCGATAAGACCCATTCATTTAAAGGAGTCGAAGGAACATATACACATGATTCCGGATTCCGGATGGTGCGATATTGACTCGTCTTTGATTTAATACAAAGAATCAAAATGGTCATCGGATACATCGTCTCATCATTCCCATTCTTAAAAAATGGATACTGTTCCTTCATAAAATCTTCAATCTGTCCTCTCTGTTGAATCACCAATTCATCAAAATGAAGTTGATACAAAATCTTCAACAAAGTATCTTTATTCACCATCTCAGTCTTGACACCAAAACGGACATACATCGATTTCAAATTCCGATGATAATGTTCCATCACAGAACTCTTTTCCATGTTCATAAACAAAAAGATCTGCAAATTACGATATTTGCGAATCGCATGTAAAAACATATCATCCAAAGCTACATCAAATTCTTCTATCATTTTACCCTTTTTCAAAGCCAAATTCATCAAAGATTGATGTTTTACAGATGAATACGAAGATCTTTCCCAAATTTCTTGAATGGGATTTTGTAATTCTGATAATTCTTTCAATATACTCATTTTCTATTCTCTTTTTAAACTATCTAATAACCCCTTCACTTCCCCCAAAATCATTCATTTTTTATCTCATTTTACAAATTTACGTTTCATTTTATAAATATTTACGTTCTTATGAAATGGAAGAATAAGTCTCAATCCATTCATCCATAATCATTTGAGAAATAAATCGAAAATAGTTTTCAACATATTCTTTAAAATCCTCAGTATTATATTCTGTCAAATCTCCAAAATCAGGAACATCTATCCTATTCTCATCCGTAATGATTTGTTCCAAATAAGAGATGATTACATCTGCCAAATATTCAACTTCAGAGTATTCATTCAGTAATGCTTCTGAAAAAGAAGTTGCAAATTCAGTATCTGATACTCCATTTTTAAAAACATTCAGAATTCGCTCATATAATGGATTCTCATCATCCGATTCATCTTCTTCATCACTATCAACATGAACAGGTGGTCTATTACTTGTTCTTCTATTATCACCCCAACGATGAACACCTTTTACTCGTCCAATATGGTTATTACGATGGAGTTTACGTTCTTGTTCGTAAGTAAGAGTTTGATGAGTTCTACCCATTTTTTATATTCCTAATATTTTATTTTTCTTAAATTCATTTTATTTCATTTTTTTTATGAAAAAAGAAATAGTAAAAGAAATCTATGATAAAAACAAAAATGGATGTGATTTATGAATATGGTTTTTATACCAAAGATACTCATCATTTAGTCTCCTCCAGATCTTTAGATAAATATCTCTGTTCTCTCACTCATCAAAAATATCATTCAAAACAATATTCATCACTTTTTGAATCGATTATATGGTATGGAATTTCCATTTATAATCAAGCACAAAAAGAAGGATTTACTGAAGAATTATTAAAAAAAAATAATCCATTTGAAGATAAAAAAGATAATATTTATTATCAAGAGATCTATATGTTTATAAAAGAGATTTTTGTAGATAAATATGATTTTGTAGTTAAAATTTGTGATCAATAATTTATAAATTGGTCAAATCAATAAAAAAATGAAATGTATTCATAAATTTGCATTTATAAACAATTTAAGAAAATCAAAATGACGAAGACCTGCACATTGCGAAGTTCTGATTTGCCTGTATTGCGTAGTTTTATGCTTAGATCCCGTGAAATTGAAATCAAGAGTAGTTATTTACGATATCCTAAGATTCAATTGAAACTTGAATTGTATCAAATCCTATGTGAATATGAGAAGTTTATTCAAAAGTTTTTAATGTTATATGATACTTCAGAGAAGAGTTTTCTTCAAAAGATGTTTCAATTCTGTAAAAAAGAGACTGTTCATATGAGAGATATGAAAAAGATGTCATTTTACTTCTTTCTTCACGTTTCAAATCAATATCGTTTCTTTGCAAAATATGTTAGATAATTAAGATTTACGTTTATAGAATTTTAGAAAAATTGAATCAAAATGAAATATACTATCTACATATCCTATTTTAATCAAATCAATATTTCACAAAATGGATCCATTTTTTGAATTAATACCCAATCAAGAATTTTTGAATTTATTACCCATTGATTATATGATGCCTCGTTTTGAAGCACCTGTTTTATTGGCTCCTGCTATTCAACCATCTCCTCGAATTCGTTTTTATATCGGATATCAAGAGAGCATTCGAAAGAGTCCTCGAAAGAAGAAAGATACGAAACGTTATATTAAGGAATCTGAAGTAAAAAAGAAGATTTTGAAAAAGAGAGAGAAGAAAGAATCTAAGATGACTTATTCTCCTCAAAAGAAGATGAAGATTCTTCCTCGGAATGAAATCAAGATCAAAGAGACGATTGAAGAGAAGTTTGTTCAAAAAATGAAGGATCGATCTCGAATCAATTATCTTCCAGATCCTTCTCCATCTGCTATCACCACTCCTTCCATAAAGATGGAATTTGCATATCCAGATCAACCTGATTCTTTCGATCAAACCTCTCTGCGCATGCATCGTGATACACCTATAGTTATCAAGGATTTGGCAATTCATTTGTTGAGCAATGCAAGAAAGAAGATTGAAATGACAAATCAATGTTATGATTTTATGTCAAAAAAACTCTTTGCAAAGATTTATTCTCTCTTTCAAGAGAAGAAAGAGGAATGGGTGATTGGAGATCATACACACATTGGAGAAGAATTGATGAGATTGGTTCATGAAAATGAACACTTTTCGTTTCACGTCAATCACAATACTCAATTGTATGGATTACCTTTTTGTTTTTTTATGAAGATGTATTTTTTACATATTCATATTGATGAAAAGATACCTTCCTATGTAATTCCTCCAGATATAGATCATTATCGCTTTTTGATTCAACAGATGAAAATCTTCTTTCAACATCAAGGTATGAAAGCAAAAGCATTTGGTATTGGACTTCTCTTCCGTATTTCGATTATGATGACAGAAGAAGTAGATACTCATTATTCAACAGGTGGTGCTCCAACTCGCCCTACAATTGTTCGTGAAAATATGATTCGTGAAGTCTTTGATATAAAAAAGATTTATCGCAAAGGTCATTAATTAAAAATGTTAATTTTATAAAAAATCTAATCATCTCCAAATTCAAACTTACTCTTTTTTCCACCATCATAAGGTAATCCATGACCTTCTTTGACCATAATATCATTTAGAGATTCTGTATCTACCCAATTATAAACAGTGACAAGAATGCGCCCATATTTGTCAAATTCACCACACTCCACTTCTACCAATCCATCTTTTCCTTTTGCCAACAATTCCTCAAAACGCATCTTTGCCAATAATGCTTTCTGCTTTTCTTTCTCTCGATTCGGATCCTTCAAAGACGGTTTCATCTCAGGTGTATCATACCCCACACAACGACACCTATATTTTATCACTTCTCCCTTCCATTCAAACAAAATACTAAATGTATCTCCATCATAAATATGACAAGGTTTTGCCATAAACCTTCTTCCTGCAAATGAAAAATACTTCACTTCCTTCTCATTCACACTCTTCAAATCAACTTGAATCTCTTCCTTTTTCACAATTCCCCTCTCAAACACATTATACCTCTCCTCTTTACCACAACATATACCCATTTTTAATATATCAACTTCTTCATACTTTTTTATATCTATTCCCTTTCTTTAAATACTCAAAATTTGATAAAATGAAACCAATATAAAATAATCATTTCTTTAAGTACTAAGATTTTGATAAATAAACTTCAATATAAAATAATACAAATAATGAAAAATGAAACAACAAACATCAAACATAAAAATGGAGATACAGAGAAATATATTCAACACGAAGAATCGTCGATTGATTCAACAGATTTACATGAGTTATGAGATTTACATATTGACATTTATGAATATGTATGCTTATCAACATTTGTGGAGATCAAGTCAAAAAATAGATTGGAGTCAAAAAGATTGGAGTCAAAAAGATTGGTTATATCAAATTATTTATCTATGGGATAAGAGTAAAAATGATCAATTCTTTCGTTGGTATAATATGTATTTAACAGTAGAAGTATTTTTAACTACATTATTCCCATTTGTGTATAAAAACACAGATGAATGGAGATCGATTCATGTCTTTTGGATCTTCCTCTTTGCAACTCTGAAACATGTTTATCAAAATCAAGATGTAATGGGATTTATGTTGATGATTTATGCAATTGATCAAACATTTTATGTAAAAATGATTGAAAAGAATATTATTCGAAATCGATTTGTATCACAATTTTATCTGATCATTCTTTCGACATTTTATCTTTTCCTCTTTGTTCTATTTGGAATAGAAGGAATAAATTATTTGATCAAATGAATTTAAAGAAAATGAAAAAGAGAAAGAATAGAAAAGATGGAACAAAAAGTATCTTTTGAAGTATACCTCAAAGAGAATAATGAAATTATTCAAGAGTCGATCGAAAAAATGTCATTTGATATATCTATGAGAGTGATTGATATGAGAGATGAGATCATGTGGAAGATGTATAATTCAACAGAAGAGAGAGCAAGTCATGATGATTATTATTTGGAGATAGAGAATATATCACCAAATTTAGTCAAAGAATTTGGAAAACTCTTTTTTAACAAAGGCTTACTTCCGAAGACGATGGATAACTATCCATTAAGTCGAATTACAAGTGCAGGAGCTTCATTTATTTTTGCAGTGTATCGTGTTAAAAAGAGTGAATTGAAAGATTATATTCCAGTAAAGCGTCTTTATGAAATGAGTGATAAAGAAAAGAATGCATTTAGTGAAAAAGCAGTATCGAAAAACAAAACATTTACAACAGCTTCTTGGTCATCATCTGAAGATGAAGAAGAACAAGTGGTAAAAAAAGACAATTTTGATTGGTCAAGTCTTTATAAAAAGAAGTATAATGAAGATGATTGGTAATATTATTTTTGAATTGAAGGAACCCAATAAATGGATCTACCCTTTTCGATTTTGTTTGCAACCACTTCTTCACCTTGATCTGTTTTTTTTCGTCCATAGACTAAAAAGGTATATGAACGCATATATTTGTGTTGAATATGAGATTTCAAAGCCCATTTCATTATTTTTTGTAAATTTTGTTTGAGAGAGATAAGTTCTTTCTCAGATAGATCTTTCACCATTCTGTGTGGATTGATTTTCGCTTTATACAATCCATCTGCTCTCAAATAATTTCCTACACCACTAATTACTTTTTGATCAATCAATACGGTTGCAATCTCCTTATTCGGATATTTTCGTATTCTTTCTATAAACAATTTGTTACTTACTTTGTCATGTAACAAATCAGGTCCAATCTTCTCTAATTTCTTTTCCATTTCATTCTTTGTATAAATATGCAATGTAGCAAAATTTCTGGCATCTTCTAAATAAAATGTTCCACAATCCGTTTTAAATTCATAATGACAATAGGGTGTCTTTTCAAACATAATATGTCCTGTCATTGCTAAAACAATTCCCACATAAATCTCTCCTTCCATTTTCATATATAAAAATTTACCTTTATTCTCAAATTTTAAAATCTTTAATGGTAAATCTTTCTTCATAAAATCTTTTAACTCTTTTGGAATACCATGACGAATATATCTTCCTCCTTTAATCTCTATACTCTTCAAAATACATCCACCAAACTTCTTCTCTAACTCATGTCTCATATACGACACTTCTGGTCCTTCTGGCATTTCTTTAAGTCCCCTATTCATTTGTCATAAAAAAGATGAATATAAAGAAAAGATTTCAAAAAGAGATAAAGATGAGTGTAAAAGATACCTACGATGCGATAGCAGAGTCTTTTAGTAAGACGAGATTTAAGAAGTGGAATTGTGTAAATGATTTTTTGAAGATGGTGAAATCGAAAGAGGAGAGAATATTTGAAATGGGATGTGGAAATGGTAAAAATCTGTTAGATCATAAAGATCAATCTTTCGGAATCGATATCTCCGATTCTCTCTCTCAAATCTGCATCTTGCGTGGATTACATGTTCAACAGAGTGATATTTTGACTTTTAATGAACCTTCTCTTTATCACTCTTTTGATTTTGTCATGTGTGTTGCAGTTATTCATCACCTACCTCTTCTTGAACAAAGAAAAGAAGTTTTGTGTCAAATGAAAAGGTATATAAAGAAAGGCGGGAAAGGGATGGTGACGGGCTGGAATGTTTCAGAGAGTAAATATGATTTTCGTGGAGGAGATAATTGGGTGAAGTTTGGTGCAGAGATGAGATATTATTATGTTTTTGAAATTGGTGAATTGAGAGATTTGGTGAAAGAAGTATTGGGAGAAGAATCGATTTTAGAATATCGAAATGAAAAGGGGAATGATGTTATTTTCTTCACTATTCAATAGGGAGAATGAAATTTGATTATTATTTATGTAAAAAACATTCATTGGAAAAGATGTATGTAAAAGATAAAAAAAATAATATATATCGTTTAAAGATCAATGGAGGAGATTTATCTTTCAAAAAAAGTAAAAAACAAATAAATGAAGATCAATTTTATAAATCAACAAATTATTCTAAAAAAATAGTTCAAAAAATGATACAAAAAGGTGGTGATACTTTTATTCCTCCTATAAATTTTGAAGAAAATATATCAAGAGAAGCAATAATAGAAAGAAATATTGGAAATAATCGTAATGATATTTTACAAAATGAATTACGTAAATTGTCAAATACATCTTCAAAAAGAATGACTGATGAATTTGAACAAATTTATAGGAATTTAGCTTTGAACTTAAAAGGAAAATCAATACCTGAACATAAAATATCATTGCCATTATATTTGAACAATCATTATATTGATATTGATGATGATATATATACAGGAAATTCACCGTTAATACATGGAAGACGAGAAAATGCTAAAATTATAAAAGAATATTATCAAATGGTAATTCTATTTATTTATAATTATTTTTATGATGTATATCAGTTCTTATATAATGCATTACAAGAAATAGATTTAAAAAAACAAAATCAAGAAAAACAACAAAAACAACAAAGGTCATTATTTAGTTGGAGAAGAAAACCAAAACCTTTAGAGAATATATATAATGAAAATTATATGATTGAAATGCAAGTATTAGATAGAGGAAGAAATGTTGAATCATTGAACAGTATATTATCACCAAAAGATCCAAGAAGAAGAATTGTATTTCAATTTAATAATACAGAAATATCATTAAATTTTATTTTGGAATATCTTAAAAAGAGTCCATTTGAAAAGAAAACATTAGAAAAGTTAATAGAATTTAAAAATTTTATCGATTCTAAATTTTATCAAATTCGTTATGAAAGACAAAAATATGGTAATGAATAAATTAACGACGGCGACTTCGAGAGGAATAACGGCGGAATTGACTTCCTCTATCACCTCGTTGTTGATGATCTCTACCACGTTTATGATCTTTTTTACCATAATCAGAAAAGTCATTTGTGTTTTTATTTGTTTTTGCATATTCAGAGATTAACTCAGGATATACTTCTTTCACTTTATCCATGACAACAGTAGGAATACGTTCCACAAAATTCAATTTCAACATTTTTTGTTCTTTTCGATTCTGGAACAATTCACCATAGAAAACCATGGATGGTTTGACTTTCGTAATTAAAGAAGTCTCACGATCAAATTGACAATCAATGCGTTTGAGAGGAAAACATGTGCGATAAATACCTTTTCCAGAATTTTTCACTTTTGCAAATTGTGTAATCAATCCCATACATAAACTCATGGTGATATTATCTGCTTTTTCATCAAATGGAACTGCATTTGGGAAAAAGTTCTTTTCAAAAGGTTTAGCATTATAACCTCCAGTCTGCATAGTATTCATATTCATCTCTTTGATCATCTTCTCCATCTCTTTATCTGTCATCTCTTCTTCCATAATATTCGTTTCCATATCAATTCCATTTGATTCATTTTGTTTATTTTGTTGAATGGCTTTATTCACCATTCTCATAGAAGCATTAGGATTATTCATTTTTAATTCATTAAAATGTTCTTTACGAAGTTCAGGAGGTTGAACAACATCCATAAGTACGCGATTGATCTTCATCACATCTTCATGAATACCATCAAACTTTTTAGAACGCATTTTAGCAGTAAAGACACGTTTATCAATTGCATGTTCTTTAAACCATTGGAAAACTTCTTCTTTTGTTTTTTTGACAGGTTGTCCCATTTCATTTAACATAGGAGTTTCTCCTTTTTCACCAATTAAGAAACGTTTATACATACGATAAATATCAAGAGCTGTCATGAAATCACCATATTTGGAATAATATGATTTCTTCTTCTTTTCAAATTCTCGCATCATTTGATTCAATTCATATTCATTGATACCTTTGCGCTTACGAGGTTCATCAAATAAGTTTTCCACACGTCCATCCAACATCATATAAATAGAATACATTTCCATAACATCAAATTTGCATTGATAATAGTAAGAAGCTAAAATGGCTTTCGCAAATGGAAGAGGAATACCACGGAATTTAGAGAGAGCGAGACCGAGCTCAGTGACTTTACCAGATTCATCTTCTTTGTCAATACAACCTAAAGCATAAAGATTATGAATAGCACTCTTCACAAACTTCTCTTCAGGTGGATCAATGAGATATTGAAGAATTTTGGTTTTGATATCACCTACACTTTGAATATATTCCAATTTCAACATATCTAAAAAGAAGTCAGTCAAATCTGATTTTTGTATATCAGGAATTGGATATTCATGGAATTGTTTATACTCTACTTCTGTATATAAATGATAACAATAACCATTTCTAGTTCTTCCTGCACGACCAGCACGTTGTCTGACAGCTGCTTGTGAAATACGATCTGCCATAAGACTTCGTGCTCCCTCTTCTGGAAAATATGCCTCTTCATAATGATATCCACTTTCAACTACATACACAATACTATCAATTGTAATCGAAGATTCTGCTACATTTGTTGCCATCACTAATTTACGAGTAAAAGGATGAGAAGTATTATAATTAGGATGAGATTCAATAGATCCTTTCGCCCAATCTTCTTCTTCTTTCGATGAACCACCATGTAAGACGATACAGAAAGGATGTATATCATTTCTTCCTTTTATTTTGCTATGAATATCATTACATAACATATTACCTTCAGAAGAACTTGCTATAAAAGTTAAAATATCACCTTCAGTGGTAGTTGTTAAAAGTTCAACTACACGATCAACAGCATGTTTTTTCCACTCCATTTGAGAAACAGGACGATCTAACCAAAAATCTTCAACAGTAAATAATTTTTCACCACCTACATCAATCTCTGCAGTTTTAAATTTAGCTTTTGACAGATTATTGACTGAATTATTCTTTACATTTCCATTTGGAAAATATCCCAAAAACTTCTCTTTTGAAATCGTTGCACTCATAATCACTAATTTCAAGTCTTTACGAACCGTTAATGCCTTCTTTACATAAAATAATAATAAATCTGTTTGAACACTGCGTTCGTGTGCCTCGTCTATAATGATACAATCATAATCTTTTAGATAAGGATCATCACCAGTAACTTTTGAAATTAAAGATCCAGTTGTAGTGTAAAAAAGTTTGGTTTTATCGGATGTTTTATTATCACCTTTAAAATAATAACCAACTTCTTCTCCTATACGCACACCACAACATTGTGCAGCAAATTCAGCTGTGCTACGTGTAATTACTTTTTTAGGAATGGTAATAATAGCTTTTTTTTGATAATTAAATGACTCCATGACAGCACGTGGTGTTAGAAGTGTTTTTCCAGTTCCAGTTCCAGAAATGAGTAATGTCACTTGATTTTCTCGGATCGTTTGAATCAATTTATTTAAATAATTTTTATAGACAATTTGATTTGTCCAAATATAAGATAAATTTTTATAAGAGAAATTAATCTTCTTACCAACCAATGGTCCATTTAATAAAGTTTTTGTGCCTTCATGTACTAATTCATAAGGTTTCATTGTAAAAGGATTTACATTTTCACCAAATGGATCATGTAATCCAATAGGTTTTTTAAAGAATTCACGATTTTCATCTGTCAAATATTCATCATAAAATTCATAAGGTTGATCTTTTGCATTCTCTCTCACAAAATCTTCTAAGGTTTGTTGAAAACCTGCATTATTCCAATTTCCTTTTTGATTTTGCATATTGGGTGTATTATTCGATATATTTACATTATTACTATTATTTGAATTGTTTCCACTATTGTTGTTATTATTATTATTATTATTATTGTTATTTTCACCACCTTTCATACGTCGTGATGTCTTATAAACTTCTTTCATTACTTTTGTTTTCATTCTGTAAAAAAAAGAAACCTCTATTATCTTTGAATATTTTTTATCCAAAGATCATTTATAAAAAACATTTACTTCTTCTCAAACATGATAAATTTCCATTTTACCAAAATCATATTTCTTTACATCTTCTTCAAACTCTCTTGCTTCCACAATATTATCCATATCATCATCATAAAATTCAACTGTATCATATCCTTTAGATAATACATGAAACAACACTAATCTCTTCTTCTTATGAATCGATGCTAATGGTGAATCTTTTACAAGAAAACTTTGCCAAATGGGATGTTCTTTAAATTGTTCTTCCACATCTTTTTTGACAGATTGAAAAGTATCTGGATGTGCAACTGTAAAGATTTGTGATTGTGGAATCTGAATCTTCCATCTCATTTTAAAAAATGTCTCAATCACTTCTGGATGATTTCCTCTTCCTGTCAATATATACACATCCTCTGGACTCTCTCTCATCTTCTCTTCAAAATAATCAAAATGATCTAATCTCATTCCTTCCATTAAATAATACAAACTCTTATCTGAATCATCTCCAATTTCATCAAAATTCATCTTATACCCTTCATTTAACTTTTCTGTAATCCATCTCTTATGATCTCTCACTCCCGCTGTCGTATATTTTCCTTCTATCTCTCCATTTGGCGAAATTAAATATGCTCTTGCAGTTGTTTCTATCAGTGTATTATCTAAATCAAAGATATACGCCCTCTTCTCTCGCATCACTTCCATCATCATGTATATACTACTCATCCAAATCATATATTTCTTTAAGTTCATCTTTTTGTTACAAATGAAAAAGAACTTAAAGAAAAGAACTCAAAAAAAAAATAGGATGTAAGAGTAAAATGACAGCATCTTTGTATATTCCGACTCTGCACATTTTAGTTGCGGCACCTCTTCTCTTTTATATTGGATACAATGTTTATAATAAAGAACAAATGAGACCTGATTTTGGTCTTCTTCTTATGATGTTGGCTCTTGTTGTCTTTTTCTATCATTGTTACAAATTTTATAAATATTATAATATGAAATAAATCGATATACATAGGCCTAAAGGCCTAAGCGCTAAAACTCCGAAGGAGTTTATGAAGAAAAATAAATATTAAGAAGTGAAGACTTCACACAGCAATTTTATGAACTGATCTTTTAAATCAACCTTCAACTGAAGTCCGACAAAAACCATAATTTTGTATTATGGTTTTGAATATAAAGAAATAATTATTTTAAACAGATTGCAATTTTGTCAAATATTTAGCATCTGTTCCCCAAAGAGGAACGGTTGCTTTAGGAGTTCCTTTCATATCACGACATTGGCGAGGGCGACCATTGGAACGAGCATAGACAGGTTGATTCAAATCATCCGAATAGATTTTGGTAAGACAATTGGAACAGACATTTTGTTGTTTATCATCGACTTCATAAGGATAATTGTTGCAATCATATTCAAGTTGGCAACTGGGACAACTGATAAAGGGAGGAGTAGTTCCGTTGGTGGCAAAATTAGAGAATTGAGCATGAGCGGAATTGAGAGCATTCAGGGATATGTTGACAGAATTGGAAGTGATGGGAGGAACATATTCCACAAGACGATTTTCTTCATAGAAATTGGGATAATCACCTGTTGCCCAACGATTTCCAAAATTCTCTTTTTCTTCTTTCTTTTGTTTAAAGAAACGCTCACTCACATCTAAGACAATAATGACAATAAAAAGCATAAAGATCCAGAAGTAAAATTGATCCATTTGTAAAAACTTCTTCTATATTAATATCATATAAAAAAAGAATGGAAGCAAAAAAGTGAAAATATTCTTAGAATCCAATTTTGGTTGTAGGATTTTTGTTACCATCTGGTGAAAATACACTTGGGAAACATATCATGGTTGAATCATTCGGTGCTGTAATATCTTGACGATCATTCATTTCAGGTCCATTACAATAAACACTAAAATCATTACAATTTCCATCATTTAAGCATTTTACAGGGCAATCGGGAGGTGACCATTTTGGCATAGGTTTCAAAGTGTTGAAGAGACTCTTCATACAAACTTCTCCTTCAAAAAGATTTCCATTTGTCAAACTCCATTCGACTCTTTCATATCCTTCTTTGGCAAAAAGATAAGGAGACCAAATTCCATCATATAATAATTTAGGTTTCTTGATACAATAAGGTCCATTTTCTCTTCCAATCTCTTCATTCGGTTTTTCTATATAAATTTCTCCCACATAATCATTATATTTATAAGGTGCATCCGGAATTCCTACAGCCACATTCGTATGAACTTTATCTTCTCCTTGCATATCATATTTACGACAATCATCAATAGGACGAACAGAAGGTTCTTCTAAAGGTGTTGGAATGGAATCGTTATCAGAGAGAAAACGAGGAGAGAAATTCTCTTGAATTCCTCCTTGATTTGTAAAATTATCTAACATCGATTTTAATTGTGAATTTACAAAACCATAAATAAATAATAATACTAAAAAGAGTGTCACTAAACCTACAATAAATGAAAGCATTTTTACAATAAAGAATCTCTATTGTAAAATGATATTTAAAAATTAAACATAATCCATTAATTTACACAAATTTCATCACCTTTGTCTTTATCTCATTTCTCTTCTTCTCCGCTTCCGTCATCATCTCCTCTCTACCCTTCACCACTCCAATCAAATGTTCTGTCTCAATCTCTGGCAATATCGCTTCCGAATAAATTGTTTTGATTCCTACTGTCACATCCATTCGAAATCCCATTGGATAATATTGCACACATCCCATCTCCAATTCTGACATCACCGGTCTCAAAGCCTCAGGCACCAAATCTGCATTTTGAGGTGGCAAAATCAACATCAACTGTTGAAATGGTGTAAATGGTTTCCCCTTCTCAAACTCAATCGAATTCACATCTGTCAACACATTCTTCAATACATATACCACATCACTCGGCAAAGGTGCTGTTCGGAAACGATAATGCCATGTCCATGATGGTTCTCCCTTAAAATAATAACGCAAATTAAAAATCAACGATTCCAAATAATTCATTACCAATTCTACTCTCTTTGCATTATACTCTTCCATATT
>JACCDI010546594.1_pt1 | contig 17506 bp, 12 predicted proteins | sample 7442791 | NCBI WGS metagenome assembly JACCDI01 (sample SAMN15323434, study PRJNA562643) | freshwater metagenome | isolation source: river surface water | place: USA:Blue River Watershed | collected 2017-08-15 | reverse complement strand
CCAAAACCACCATGAAAAGAGTTACTCGTACCGATATCTCTGCCTGAAGATGAAGATGCACCTCTGTAAAATGTGCTAAAAGTTCCAAAAGAATCAGTATTTCCTGTATTTGTTATGGATTCAGAGTTTGTAATTGCTCCACCGCTGCCATTAGCAACAATATTTGAAAGGTTACCGATTTTTGATCCAGTACCTGCAGCAACTAAATTTATCACTGTTCCATATTGTGGTCCATCACTTGTATTGGTTATATCAACTTGGTTTCCTACTTGAAATCCATTTCCCGTTCCAGCAAGTAAGGTAAATGCTCCGTATTGTGAGCCTGTACCTGAAGTAGTAAAATTATTTCTAAGACCGATATGAGTTCCGTTGCCAGCTGCCGTAATTTGGTTGAAAAGACCTATTTTGTCACCGTTATTGTTGTTGTTGAAAGTATTGTTGACTCCATATTGAGTTCCAGTTCCTAAATTATTGAAAGTATTTGCCACGCCCGATAGATTGGCAGTTGAATTTCCGTAAATAGCAGTATTCACTCCTGTTGCTGGTGCTGAACCACCTGAAGTTAGATTAGACACGAACCCATTAACTTGTGAAGCATTCAGATTATTGATATCAATTTGATTTCCGGTGTGAATACCAGTTCCAGTAGTCGTAAAAATGGAATAACTACCGTATTGACTGCCCGAATTGTTTCCAGCAAATGTTGTAAAAGAACCGTAGCGATTACCAGCTCCTCCGCCCGACAAAAAACTAGAAACTCCAGTACTGTTGGTAGCGTTGTTACCTGTGATTAGGTTTTGAACACCGAAAACAGCACCAGTTCCTGTTATATTTATAGTAGTACCTACTCCATATACAAATCCTGTTCCTGTGGTTGATAATTGATTGTTTTGTCCATAAACATCTCCGTTTCCAGATCCATTGGCTAAAGTAAATACACCATTTTTTGCAAGATTAGTATTACCTGTCAAGGAATTATAAACACCATAATGCAAGCTATTTCCAGCTCCATTAATATCATTGTAAAATCCGATTTTATTAGAATTACTGGTTGCAGAAATGGTATTGTATATCCCAAAACGGGCTCCACTTCCCGTTCCTGCAAAATTATAAATGGCTCCATAATGTACTCCTGAGCCTGAATTATCAATATAGGTTTCTGAACCCGCTTGATTTCCGTTGCCTGCGCCACTTAACAGCACATAACTACCATAGTGAATTCCGTTTCCTGAATTGGCATTCTCAATTCGAGATCCAAAATTAATTCCATCGCCAGAACCTAAAAAAATGCTTCGTGTACCGTAGCGATTTCCAGTTCCTGTTCCGGTAAGAATTGAATTAAAACCCACTCGAGCTCCAATTCCGCCACCATTTAAAAAATTAGTAGTTCCGTAGTGAATTCCGTTTCCAGTAGTAAAAATATCATTCCCGTTTCCGTTCAATTCGGCATCAGAGTTTCCGCTGAGTTCATTGTAAATTCCCACTCGTTTGATAGCTGCTGACGGATTCAAATTGCGTTGGTTTCGGATTCCGAACTGTACACTTTCATCGGAAACCACTTCGAGTTTACCATCTAAATTAGTTGTATTTCCAATTTTGACTTTTCCCAAATGGTACATTTCATCGTTGATATCGTTGGGTGCATTGGTTCCGCCTACTTCATAAAAATCGGCATCAGCATTTTTGGTTGAATTGATTCCGACCCAAGTGGTTGTGGCGTTATCCCAATAGTAAAAACCCGGTTGATTGCTTCCTGAAACTGTAGTTAGAAAAACCATCATTCCGTTTTGTGTTGCCGTTGGATTGGATACTGGAAACGCATCTACTTTCGGAATCAGAATCCCGTCGGTATTGGATGGACTTGCTTGATTGGACGACCTAATGTCCAGCTGTGCATTGGGCGTTATGGTATTGATACCGACTTGGGCGTGACTTATAAAAGAAAAAGCAATGATGAATAAGTAGTATAGTTTTTTCATAACCTATTAATTTACAAGCACTAATTAACAGATAAAGCTATTTTATTGTTAGCAAAATTGAGTAATCGGCAGAACTGTTTAGTATTTGGCACATTCAACTCACTAAAGTTGACTTCAAACAGCTCTGCCGATTCAATTCACTGAATTATTTTAATAAAAATTTTGAGCACTAACAGTAAAGCTTCCTCCATTTGAATCGGAGTACTCATAACCCCAAGTTCCGTTTATAATATTGTTCGAATAATTGCAACTTCCTTTGAAACTGAATTGCAATCCGCTATCGTACATATAGGTTCCTTTTACAGTACCATCGTCAAAAATCTGATACGTTCCTGTTGCAATAGAACTTCCGAATAAACTAAAACCGTTACCAACAGTAAGTTTACCATCTTCCTCAAAAACCATTACATAATCGGATATTACGTCATAGTAACCCAACCAATACCCTTTTACAAAGGCCTGACCACTACTTCCTGTAATGTGTTTTACTCCTCTGTATTTACCAAGATTAGTGTAGCTAGAACCCGTTCCGTATGTACCTTTAATTTTTGTAGTACTTGAATCATAAGTAAATCGATAATTGTAGGTTGTGATTCCATTGTCAACTGAAAAAGTATAAGTATCAGGAGCAACTAAAGAATAGATAGCACGCATATTGGGTAAGTGTACCATATCGTGTACTGTTGAACTTCCATAAAATAGAGTGTTAGGATATTCAAAGAGTAAATTGAATTCTACTCCTGCGTCTATTCCTGTATCATATTTCACATCATAAAGTCCTCTTAATTCTCCTGGTGTAGGCGGCGGAAGTGTTCTGCTTGATAACATAGCAGATGAAAGAGATTGTTCGTTTGTAATGCTATCGTTTTCATTTGAACACGATGTTACTAAAAACAGGACCGCAATAGTAGTAAAAGCAATAAAAAACTGTTTGATTTTTTTCATGATTAAGTTTTTTAATTAATTATTTATTTTTCGATGAACCAACGTTGGTTTTTTCCACCATTGTAATCCCATTGCCCAAGTGGTGCAGCAACATAATTGGCGGCATTGTATACTTCCATAATACGCTTTGATCTCACATTTCGAACCAACCAACTTCCGTCACAATAACGAACAAAAGACCACAACTGAAAATCGTTTCCGTTGGGTAAACTAGTTACTATGTTTGAGCCGCTGATATCATTTTGATTTAAAATATCCAATACCAAATTGTTGTATTTGTTGGTGATTTGATAATAGAATTGATTGGCTTTTTTTATGGTCCAACGTTGACTTTTGAGTCCGAGTAAATCATTCAAAACTACATGAGTGTTGCTGACCATTCCTCCGTTGAGGATGTCGGTCTCTTTATCAGGCGCATGTACACTTCTAAAAGAGTATTCTGTAACGGGATCAAAAGCATCCACATGCATTACATTCATTCGGTCTCGTTGGGAAGCATCATCCAATTTCTCAAAAGCTAAATACATTGTATACTCGCCTTTCAAATCTTCTCTATCTCTATAAACGATCGGAATTATTCCTTTTCCATAGCCAAAATCTCTTTGAGAAATCTGATTGGCAACCGTGTGATCCAATCGAATTTGCAGCGGATTGAAAACATCTTGTTCGCCAACACCAATTGGTCTATCATTGGGCATTCCTGTACCTACAGTAAGTTTTAGAATTTCTTCGCGAGAAAGTGATTGTAGGTCGGCTCTATAAAAAATACTCCCAAATTGTTGCATTACTGTCGGAGCTGGATATACACCAGGTGCATTATCATAGGGAATTGAATTTCCGATTCCGAATGCTTTGAAAGGCAATGATGCTATACCAACAGCCAGTTTCAAAGCCATAGCCGCAATACTATTATGCCAAAAATTAGTCAAAAAATCAGCTGGTCCATCCCATTCCATAATTCCGGGATGAATGACTGCATAATCGCTTCCTGCTTTGAGTTCGCCTTCCCACAAAACAAAAGGCAATAAATCGCCCGAAGCGGGAGCATTATTTTTCCAAGGCTCAACATCTGGCAGTTGGTCGCCCGTTTGAATACCTCCCAAACCACCTGAAGCACTTCCTGCCATTGCCCATTTATTTTCTGGACCACGACCATTGATATCACCAAACAACTTGGATCGGGTTCGAATGGCAGTAGAAGGAATGGATTTCCCCATTGTATTGACCAAATAACTCAAAGAGGTCAAATAAATTTCGTCTCTTTTCCCATCGCGTTCCAACATATCATCGGCACTTTCTCTGTTACAAGTAAATCCTTTAACGACTACTCGATAGTAATCGCCACTGCCTTTGGTCATAACTGTTTTTGCCGATGAATTGATGGTATTTTTGATTTGAGCGTGTAATTGTGGCAATAGAAATCCACAAACTAAGATTATTATATATTTTTTCATAATGATGTTGTGTTAAGATATTATTTTGGTTCTTCAATTTCGCGTTGTTCTGCGTATTTAATATTGGAAATATAGAAAGCGTTTTCGCCTTGGTATTCTCCAGTTGTAAATACCAATGCACTGTAATTTTTATTGGGATCGAAAGCATTTTGATTGTCCCAAACTTTCACTCCATCAATAAACACCATAATGCGTTCTGCAGTTCGTTTGACTTGAACCTTAACTTTGTTGTTTTCTACTGAAAAATTGGTTTGAATTTTCTCTACTTTCTGAGTTTCTAATCCGCCTTTATAAGCAAAAAAACGGGTTTGTCCTTTACCTTTATCTCCGAATTCAATCGGATGAAAACCTACTTTGATTCCGTTGCTCCCATTGCGATTTTCACCCCATAGAGAAAAATCTTTTTTAACGTTTTTACTTTCGGCCAATACCATTCCTAACTCTTTGGATTGGCGAACAAAATCATCAGAAGCATACAATTCGAATTCTAAGGTAAAATCCTGTGAAAAAGCCTTTCCTTTATTGATATCTTTGAAAGTGAATGCGCCACTTCCGCCCAATTGTAACCATTTTTGACCGTCAATTTCAACGATTTCACCACTAGTATTGGTCATCATTGAAGCTGGAAAACTTCCCAATTTGTCTTTCGAAAAATCTTCTTGAAATAATAGAGTGTTTGCGGGTTCAAACTCAGATGATCTTTTGATGACCTTTGACTTCTTCTGCTTGTCATCGGCTTCTTTTTTCATTTCCTTATTGACTTTTTCCTTCACTTTTTTCTCGGCACTTTTCACCAAGCCATCAAGTACTTGAGCATTACCGAAGTGGAATGCCACTAGAAAAATGGTAACACACATCATTTTTAGGTTTTTTGAGCGAAGAAAGTTGATTGCTTCTGACTCGAATTTTAGTTGTTTTTTCATGGTTTTATTTTTAGTTGTTATACAATTCGGCTTCTAGATTTTCCAAAGTCACCTCAATTTTTACGTTTGGACATTTTGGACACAAAAACGCTTTGGTTTCAGCCGAAATACTACCTGATAGTTGCGCTGATATTTCTGACGCTTTGTAATCACTAATATTTGCTGTTGCGGGCAAATTAGCTTTGAATGTTTTAGCATAAGCGCGTTCTTCCCCAAACAAATCGCTCGTAAAGGCCAAATCGATATCGGAAGCCTCAAACTTTTTGGCTTTTTGTGGTGCATGAAAAAGCGAAATTTGTAGTGTTTCTTCGGGTGCATTTTTAAGATTTTTATTGGCTTTGGTGAAGACAATTAAAAAATTAGCTGGATTTTTCGTAACTCCATAATCTTTGGTATAATGGTAGATTTTGTAATAATCGTACTTCCACGTTTTTCCATCTACCAAAACAGTAGCTTTTCCAGAAGATGTTTTTGGTGCTGTTGCAACTACTTGCTCACCTTTTTTCACTATCAGATAATCATCGCCATTGTTGCTAAAACGAAAGTTTTTATCGTTTTTGATTTTGAGGTAAAGCACTACTTCTTGTCCTGAATTTGCCTTTTTGATTGATTGAAAACAGGAATCATCTACACGATATAAAGTCGCAGAAACTCGATCACTAGGATTCGATTTTTTCACCAGTTCAACTTCGGTGTTTTCTTCAATTGTACCTTTTTTGACCGTAGCATCAATGTATAAATCGTTGACATCATCGGCGGTCATGTAGAAATTTTTCTCTAATGCGACTTCAAAAGAAGATTCTGAGTTTGTCTTTTCCGAATCGGTTGATGTAATATTGGACTCTTTTTTTTCATTTCCGCAGGCCAAAAAAAGACTAATGGGAAATGCAAATAAGAACATTTTTAATGGTGTTTTCATAGGTCGTTATTTAAAGTTGATGATTCAAAATAATCCATAAAAATGACTACCAATAAATGGTTTTTAGTATTCAGCAGATGTATTGAGAATCTAAAATCAAGTGATTGTAATGGATAATTAATTGGTTTGATTCAATTGTACTTACTCAGAAATTGTTGTATTTCGGCTAGCTGTGCTTTTGAAACATTGTCGGAAACCACAATTGTTGAACAGGTTTCACAATTCGGGTTTATGGGTTTCGGACGAACATTTACCACCGAATATTTGGGGTTTTGTTTTACTGGAATTTTGGGTTTTCCAACAAACTCGGCATTTTTTAAAGGTGGAATAACGGGTGGTCGCCAACTTACTAAATCAGTAGGATTAACGGGTTTGTCTCCTAAAATTTGAGCCGTGACTCCTTTCATGTTCTTCACTCTTACATCGCCGTAAATTACAGTTTGGTATTTAGCAATGAATGTTTCCCAATCTTGTTGCGGAATTGGTTGTGAAGTAGTTATCGTAGTTTGCGAAAAAGCGAAACCCGAAAGCAGTAAAAAAATTGAAGTAAAAAATGATGTTTTCATAATGTGTATATTTTAAATTTATACTTAAAATTACACCGCTTATGAAAAGAAAAAGCTGGTTTTTAGTATTCAGCAGATTTATTGAGAATCTAGAAAGTAGTATTAAATTCTGCGGAAAAGTTCGAAGAATTCTTCTTTGCGATTCCGACTCACGGTAATGGTCGTTCCGTCTTTCATCAGTACATAAGCGTTTTCGCCTTTGACTGCTTTTTCAACGTGATTGGTATTGATTAGATGCGATTGATGTACTCTAAAAAAAGGTTCGCCTTTGATGTTTTCTTCTACATCTTTTAAGGTTTTACTCAAGGTAATTTTCTTTTGATTGGCCAAAAAAATATGCGAATAATTGCTGTCACTTTCCACGCGAATGATTTCATCAACATCAAAAAACTCAAGCATATTTCCAACAGGAAGAGCCACTTTTTGTCGGTTTTTTTGTGGATGATACTGTTCAACCAACAATTTGATTTTATCCTCTAAATTATGACTTTGAGTTTCTTTTTGTGCCTTTTCAACGGCATTTTGCAAATCGATGATATCAATCGGTTTGAGTAAATAATCAATGGCTGAAAACTTAAAGGCTTTGATGGCAAATTGATCGTATGCTGTGGTAAAAATGACTTTATAATTTTGATTTTTAGTTTGTTCTAACACATCAAAACCATTAATGTGCGGCATTTCAATATCCAAAAAAACCAAATCAGGTTGTAATTCTTTTATCGCTTTCACACCTTCTTTTCCTCCATTGCAAGTCGCCAGAATCTGTACTTCTTTGCAAAACTGATTGAGTTGCATTTCGAGTACTTCGAGTGCATTTTTTTCGTCGTCGATGATTACCGCTTTAATCATGGTTATTGATTTAGAGTTTGAACTGGAATGATTAATTCTACTTGTGTCCCAAGAGCATTTCCGCTGGCATCTTTTAAATCATGAATCTCCAAAGTGGTTTTGTTACTTTGGGTTTTATTCAAAATCGAAATGCGATCCTCGGTAATTTGCAAGCCGTAACTTTTCTTTTTCAACACTTGTTTGCTTTTCAATTCTTGTGCTTTTTGACGACCAATTCCGTCGTCTGTAACCAAAACTTTAATATTGTTTTCGTCAAAACGACTGATGTGAAGCGACAGTTTTCCTTTGGTTTCTTTGTGCAACAATCCGTGCCAAATGGCATTTTCAACGTACGGCTGAATGATCATTGACGGAATTTGAATGGCTTCGGTATCGAGAGCATCATCAACAACCAAATCGTATTCAAATTGATTATCAAAACGCAAAGCTTCAATTTCGATGTAAAGCTTTAACAATTCGGCTTCGCTACTCAATAAAATATAGTTCTGATTGCTGTGATCCAAAATCAAACGAATCAATTTGGAGAACTTGGTTAAATACTGAGAAGCCGCAAAACTGTCGTTTTTTAGAATGTATTTCTGAATACTGTTCAATGAATTGAAAATAAAATGCGGGTTCATCTGTGCTCGCAACGCTTTCATCTCAATTTCGGCGATTTGTTGGGCATAAACCGATTTAAGACTTTCTTCTTTTTTGACCTGATTCAATTTGAATTGATACAAGGTGTATAAAATTCCACCAACCAATAGCACCAACAACAGGTAAAACCACCACGCTTTCCAAAACGGTGTTTCAATAGAAATTTTAAACACAGTGACTTCTCCCCAAACGCCATCGTTATTGGCCGACTTAACTTCAAAAACATAATCGCGATCTTCTAACGAAGAAAAAGAAACTTGACCATCAGAAGTGTAGTTCCATTTGTCATTATAACCAGCTAATCGGTACGCAAATCGGTTTTGATTGCAATTGTTGTACACATCTGAAGCCCATTCAAAAGTGATGAAATTTTCATTGTGTTTGAGATTGATTTCATTCGAAGCGAGTTCACTACTAGATAAAAACCGATCCAAAACTTTTACCGAAACCCATCGTACTTTGGGTTGAATGCTATTGATTTGATAGGTTTCTGGATTAAAAACAGACAATTGACCGTAATGGTTGACTACAATTGAGCCGTCACTCAAGCGATTGGTAACCACCGAGATACCGTTGTCTTTAAATCCGTGTTGCTGACCTAAAACCGAAATCGCACGCTTATTTTTAGTATCAAATTTGACCAAACCATTCGACGTTCCAATCCAAAGATATCCTTTGCTATCGGTCAAAATATTGGCGCAATAATCCGATGGTAAATCAGCATTATCCTTGGTGTAATTATACAAAGAAGATTTTTTTCCATTAACAATCAATTCGAATACACCATTATCCAAAGTTGTAATCCAATAATGTCCGTTTTGATCTTGAAGAAAATCAATCGATTGTGAAATGGTAGCTCCATTATTTTGGGCTTTACCAGTGGCAAAATGAATGTACTTGCCAGTTGATTTTTCGTAACAATATACTCCATTGGTGTAGGTAAACCAAATGTTTCCATCACGGTCTTCGATTCTGGGAGAAAGCATTCGAGACGACGAATTGGTCATTTTTGGATCTACTTCTGCCAATGTGATGTGTCGTAGCACTTGAGTTTTTATATTGAAGATGTAAAAACCATCAGTAGCCGAAGTCAGATAAAGTGTGTTGTTGGAAGTAGCAACCATTTTAAATACATCTTTCAACTTTTTACTGTTTTGGTCTACCACATTAATGGGAATCAGTTGGTCAGTTGTTTGATTTAGGTAGAAAAGCGACTCCGAACTGACACCATAAATTTGCTTATCAGCCGTTTGAGTCAGCGCTTGGATTCCTTGCATATTTCGGTATTGACCTTTAAAAAAAGGATTCTCAATCAGCTTAATCTCTTTTTTTGTGGGATGCAACCAAAGCAAACCATTACTAGTATTATTAGCAATTAAATAACCGCCTTTATACCATAAACTTCCGTAAGGTTCAATAGTGTATTGAGCGTACGAATTCAACAAGGTATACGATTGAATTTGATTGTTTTGCCACGGCAACATGGATAGTCCTGAGTAAGAAGCTATCCATAAATTGTGTTCTCTGTCGTGAAAAAACCGACTGATTGGAGTGGTTTTGAACGAATATTCATCTTTAAAAACGGCGTCATAGTTCTTGAATTTTTGGGTGTCTATGGAATATTCTCCTAACAAACCCGCAGAAAACCAAATGGAATTTTGGTCTTTGGGCGCCACGAGTGTGACAAAATTAGCCGGATTTGAGTTTTTAGAATTAGGAACAATAAGCGGCTGATTTTTAAACTGCATGGTTTTCAAATCCAATTGAACAATTCCGTCAAAACCACCAGCCAACCACAGACAGTTGCGCTTGGCGTCGTAGAAAGCGTCGTAGAAAGCATTGCCTGAAAGTGAGCCGTTTTTTGTATTCCAATGCGGAATTATTTGTCCGTTTTCAGAAAATTCAAACAAACCGTTGGTAGTAATTGCCCACAACTTCCCGTTGGGCGTTTGAATGATTTTTAGTACGTCTTTTGAGGCTTCACTGAGCAATTTGTCTTTGGGAACAAAATGAGTAGCTTTTTGAGTTTTGGGATTGTATTTGTACCAATAATCGGTTTGTGTAGCAATCCAGAGGTTGCCGTTTTTATCTTCGCAAAAGCCCATAATAAAGGCTTTAATCATTTGGTTGATGGTTGCATCCGAATAATTGACACTCGCAAACGTTTTGGTGTTGGGATCAAAAATTTGCAACGCATTGATGCTTGACAACCACAATTTTCCGCTTTTATCAACATAAATATTTTGCAGAATATTGCTGATTTGTCGTCCGGGTTTGTCAATTGAACTTTTGAATTTAGTAAACTTTTTTCCGTCAAATTGATACAAACCACTTCCAGTTCCAATCCAAATCATGTTGTTGTGATCTTGCGCTACAGTATAAATGTATTTGTCGGTAAGTCCGTCTTTTTCAGAAAAATTAATAAACGAACGATTCGGACTTTGCGCCGATGAAAACCAGCACAAAACCAACAGCAAAACCGTTATGTATTTTTTGACAACCATAAAGTTGTTGCAAATTAGGAAAAAATAGGAAAACTGCGGCTACTTTTTTGTATCGAGCAGATTTATTGAGTAATTGGTTTTTTGGGAAAGTTTTTGGAGCGACCTGAGCGATGATGACCAAACTGCTTTCTAAATAAATTCTAACCTACAAGGTTCAAAAAACCTTGCAGGAATTTAAAGCTAAAACTTCTTATAAACCCAATTGCCCTAGCCCAGATGGAAATGAAAAGCCCGCAAAGGAAAAACAAATGAATTTTCTTGCTGCAAAAAAGCGACCAAAGGAAGCTCTTTTTGTGGCGTAGAAAATAGTTGTTTTTACTGCGGACTTGTAATGTACAGCTGGATTGGCTTCAGAAAAAACACCAAAACATGATGAGATTCCTCGTTCCTCGGAATGACAAGCTTGAGGCTAATAATTCAGTAATTCTTCGATTTTAAGACGAACCTTATCGACGTTCGGAATCATGGTGAATTCGAGAGTGCTGTTGAGTGGAATTGCGGGCATATTTTCGGAACCAATGACCATCACTGGCGCGTCTAAATGTTTGAAACAGTTTTCTTGAATGAGTCCGGCCAAACTGCGTGCAAACGAATTGTTGGTGGGTTCTTCGGTTACGATGAGGCACTTTTTGGCTTTGCGAACCGATTTGAAAATGGTTTCTTCGTCTAATGGATACAAAGTGCGCAAATCGATGATTTCGACTTGGTTTTTGATGCTTTCAGATGCATTCAAAGCCCAATGAACTCCCATTCCGTATGTGATTACAGTGATGGTTTCAGCGGTTTCTTGCTCCCAGATTTCTTGTACGATGTTGGCTTTTCCAAACGGTAACAGATAGTCTTCGGAAGGTTCGTTGACTCTTGCGGTTTCGGTACCTTTGACCTTACTCCAATACAAGCCTTTGTGCTCTAAAATTACCACTGGATTTGGGTCGTAATACGCCGCTTTCAGCAAACCTTTTAAATCGGCGCCATTGCTTGGATACGCTATTTTGATGCCTCGAATGTTGGTTAGAACGCTTTCTACTGACGACGAATGATACGGTCCGCCGCTGCCGTATGCGCCAATTGGAACTCGCAAAATCATGCTAACTGGCCATTTTCCGTTGGAGAGATAGCACGAGCGACTGACTTCGGTAAACAATTGGTTGAGTCCGGGCCAAATGTAATCGGCAAATTGTACTTCAACGATGGGTTTTAAACCCACTGCCGACATTCCGACGGTTGAACCTACGATAAAAGCTTCTTGAATAGGTGTATTAAAAACGCGTTCGTCTCCGAATTTTTGAGCTAAAGTTGCGGCTTCACGGAAAACGCCGCCGAGTCGTGCACCAACGTCTTGTCCGTAGAGCAAACATTCTTGGTGTTTTTTCATTAATTCTTCCACGGCAAAAAGTGCGCAATCGACCATAACGACTTTGTCTTCGCGCTGTGGATTTCGCTCACCCACTTCTTCTGTAATGGGTGTAGGAGCAAAATCATGAGTAAATAAATCGGATGGTTGTGGATCTTCTGCTTGTTGGGCTTTTTTAAAATCATTTTGGACAACAGTTAAAGCTGTTGCCAATTGATTGTCTATTTGTTGTTGGGTGAATCCTGCATCCAACAATTGTTGCATTAAAACCGGAAAAGGATCACGCGATTGTGCTTCTTCCAAATCGTCGCGGTACCATTCCATTCGAACACCCGAAGTATGGTGATTGAGCAATGGCACTTTGGCGTGAACTAAAAACGGTCGGCGCTCTTCACGAATCGTTTGAATTACTTTTTGAACGGCCAGATAACTTTCTGTAAAATTAGCGCCATCGATGGAAATTGCTTCGATTCCGTGAAAACCTTTGGCGTATTCAAAAGCGTTTTGTGCTCTAGTTTCTTTGGCATTTGCCGAAATGTCCCAACCGTTGTCTTGCACTAGATATAAAATGGGAAGTTGTTTTAAAGCAGCCATTTGAAGTGCTTCGGCAATTTCGCCTTCGGTGACAGAAGCGTCTCCAAGAGAACAAACTACGAGTGGTTTTGGTTCGTTGTTATTCTGTAAACCTGTATTTTCTTTGTACCAAAAACCCATCGCTGCTCCAGTTGCTGGAATGGCTTGCATTCCAGTTGCTGAAGATTGATGAGGGATTTTAGGTTTATCTGCATCTTTCAAACTTGGATGGCAATAATAGGTTCGTCCACCCGAAAACGGATCTTCTTTTTTGGCCATTAATTGGAGCATCAAATCGTAGGGTTGCATTCCTATGGACAACAGCATAGCATCATCGCGGTAATACGGAAAAGCGTAATCTTGAGGCAACAATTGCATTCCGACAGCGATTTGTATGGCTTCGTGTCCGCGTGAAGTGGCGTGTACGTACTTGGAAACGATTTTGAAATTGTCTTCGTATAGCGTTGCCATGGCTTTGGCAGTTGCCATGGTGGCGAAAGCTTTTTCTAGTATTTTTTTATCTAACATTTATTTTCGATTTGATAATCTGTATTTTTTTAGAACACAGATTTAAGAAATTGAACAGATTTTTAAAATTTCTCTGATTTCTCAAATCTGTGTTCCTGAAATATTTACTTTGCTTTTACAATCCAACCGAATTCGTCTTCGATGTCTTGCATTTTGATGGCATTTAAGGTGTCGTTTACCATTACAGAAACTGGGTTTTCGGCTGGAAATTTAATCGATAAATCATTGTTTCCGATTTCTTCGATCATGGCGATTCCAACAGCAGTTCCGGTTCCGAAGGCTTCTTCTAAAGTTCCGTTTTGAGAAGCTTCTATGATTTCTGAAATGGTGATTGGACGCTCGGTTACTTCAAACCCTTTACTTCTTAGCAAATCAATGACGCTCAACCTTGTGATTCCGTTGAGAATAGAACCAGTCAAACTTGGTGTGATGAATTTACCGTCAATTTTGAAGAAGATGTTCATGGTTCCCACTTCTTGAATGTACTCAAAATCGTGTGCATCCAACCACAACACTTGATCGTAACCTTTGGCTTTGGCGTATTCGGTTGGGCGAATGGCTGCAGCGTAATTTCCGGCGGCTTTGGCTTCTCCGGTTCCGCCATTTACGGCACGAACGTATTTTTTCTCGGCGTACAATTTGATTTTTCTACTGAAAAATGGTCCGGCTGGCGAACCCATGACAATGAATTTGAAACTAGTGGCCGCACGCATTCCGATAAAGGCTTCATCAGCATACATAAACGGACGCAAGTACAGCGCACTTCCGACTTGAGTTGGGATCCATTCTTTTTCCAAAGCGGTGAATTGTTTCAAGGCTTCCACAAATAAATCTTCAGGAAACGAAGGCATTCCCATACGATTGGCACTGAAATTCATTCGCTTAGCATTTTCATCAGGTCGGAATAACAAAGGTGTTCCGTCTTTTCCTAAAGTCGCTTTCATTCCTTCAAAAATGGCCTGTCCGTAGTGTAATGCCATGGCTGCAGGATGCGTCGGAATGAGCGCTAAAGGTTCAATTCGAGGATTATGCCATTCGCCGTTTTCGTAGTCACAAATGAACATGTGATCGGTGAATTGGGTTCCCATAGTGATGTTTTCCAGATTGACTTCGGAAACTCTGGATTTTGAAACTTTGGTTATTTTTATGTTGTGCATATTTTATTTTTTTAAACACATAGAAACATAGATTTAAATTGCTTCAAAAGTCGCTTTGCTTTAAATAAAAAACATAGTGTACTTTTTAAATTACTAATCTTATTTCTATTGCTGCATCTGTTTTATTTATCTTAGTAAGTTGTGTTGGTGTCAAATTGTTCTAAATAATCGCCCACTTTTCGGAGGAATGAACCGCCTAAAAATCCGTCAACCACTCTGTGATCAAAGGACAATGAAAGGTACATCATGCTGCGAATGGCGATTTCGTCTCCTTTTTCTGTTTCGATGACTTCAGGGCGTTTCTTGATGATTCCGAGCGCTAAAATAGCTACTTCGGGTTGGTTGATGATGGGTGTTCCCATCAAACTTCCGAACGTTCCTACGTTGGAAATGGTGAATGTACTGCCTTGAATTTGTTCTGGTTTTAATTGGTTATTTCGAGATGCTTCGGCTAATGAGTTGACGTCTTTGGCTAAAACAACCAAATCTTTTTCATTGGCATTTTTTACTACTGGAACAATCAAATTTCCCGATGGTAAAGCCGTTGCCATTCCGATGTTGATGTCGCTGTGAACGATGATGTTTTTTTCATCTACTGAAACATTAATCATAGGAAAATCGGCAATTGCGTTGGCCACTGCTTGAACAAAAACAGGTGTAAAAGTGAGTTTTTCGTTGTATTTTTCTTGGAATTTATCTTTGTTTTCGTTGCGCCAATTCACCAAATTCGTCACATCTACTTCAATGTATGATGTTACATGAGGCGATGTTTGTTTGGAATACACCATGTGGTCGGCAATCATTTTGCGCATGCGATCCATTTCTACGATTCGGTCTTTTCCTTCGATGAAATTGATTTTGGGTTTAGGAAAAGTAGGTTTTGGGTTTTGTCCCTCGACTGCGTTCGGGATGACAGAAGGTTTGCTTTGTAAAGGATATTTACGATTTTTTAAATAATTGAAAACATCACTTTTTTGTAAACGTCCATCAGCTCCAGAACCCGGAATAGTTTGCAATTCTTCTATCGAAAGGTTTTCTTTTTGGGCGATGGAGATGATTAGTGGAGAGATGAACGCGTCCGGATTCGATTTCAGCTGTAGATTAAGATTCGTAGATTGTTGCACCTCGACTGTACTTCGACTACGCTCAGTATAAACTGGAGTGACAGAATTGATTTCAATTGAATTATTTTCTTCCTTCAGCTTTCTACCTTCTGCTTTCTGATTAGTGTCGATCAACGCCAAAACGGTTCCCACTTCTACTACATCGTCTTTTTGAAAGCGAATTTCAGTAATTACTCCCGAAACTGGCGATGGTACGTCGTTGTCTACTTTATCAGTAGCAACTTCAACAATCGTTTCTTCCGCTTCTACATAATCACCAACAGATTTTAACCAGTTGATAATGGTGGCTTCGGTAATGCTTTCACCCATTTTGGGCATTTTGAATTCTGTTATCATTTTATCGAGATGAAAGAGAATAGAACATAGAAAATAGACTTTTTAATAGGTCTATTTTCTTTTCTCTATTTTCTATTTTCTTTTAATTTAAATTCTTCTAATGTTTTATAAAACGCTTCTTGTGTTGGACGATTGGATGGAATTTCTCGTAACGGTTCAACGACTTTTAAGGTTTCATAACACTCTTTGGGCAATTGTTGGTACAAAGAGGTTCCTTTGGTTTTCCAATCGATCATTTCATCAGAAACGTCTTTTATAATTGTGGCTGGATTTCCGACTACCATTTTTCTGTTGGGAATTTGCATACCAGCTTTAATAAAACTCAATGCTCCAATGATGCATTCATAGCCTACATTGACATCGTCCATAATAACGGCATTCATTCCGACTAAGCAATTTTTACCGATGTTGGCTCCGTGAATAATGGCTCCATGACCGATGTGTGCGCCTTCTTTTAAGACCATTGATTTTCCAGGAAACATATGAATCGTACAATTTTCTTGTACATTACAACCGTCTTCAATAATGATTTCGCCCCAATCACCACGAATCGCCGCACCCGGACCAACGTACACATTTTTGCCAATAATCACATTACCCGTAACTGCTGCTTGCGGATGAATGAAACTACTTTCGTGTATGACTGGGATGAACCCTTTGAATTCGTATATCATTTTTTATTGTATAATGTATAACTGTATTCTGTATATTGCTCTTTTCAGTATACAATATACATTTTACAGTATACAATTACTTAAACTTCTTCAACGTTTCTTTCGTAAAATCAGACAATACCAATCGTCCACTTATTGCTGCTCTTTCGGCCAGTAAATTGTCCCAATCTTCGGTGCCGCGCCAGAAAATCTTTTTCATTTCGAGCATGGCTTCTGGATTGTAGGTGCACAAATGCTCGGCAAATTTTTGAACGGCTTCGTCCATTTCTTCTATGGTTTCATAAACTTGTGCAAACAAGCCTTTTTCTTTCGCCCAAGTTGCTTCGTAAAACGAATTGGCATCGATGGCGATTTGTGACATGGCTGAAACTCCCATTTTTCTTTCGATGGCTGGCGACACTACGAATGGTCCGATTCCGACATTCAATTCTGATAATTTTATAGCTGCAAATTTAGTTGCCATACAATAATCGGTTGAAGCTGCAATTCCGACACCTCCGCCGACTGTTTTTCCTTGAATGCGTCCGATGATGAATTTGGGACATTTTCGCATGGCGTTGATGACATTAGCAAAGCCAGAGAAAAATACTTTTCCTGTTGCGGCATCGTTGATGGCTATGAGTTCTTTAAAACTGGCTCCAGCACAGAACGTTCGGTCGCCACCACTTTTTAGGATGATTACTTTTACATCGCCGTTATTTCCAACTTCGGTGATGGTATTGGCTAATTGTGCTAAAATATCGCCTGGTAAAGAATTCTGTTCTGGGTGAAAGAATTCGATAGTGGCAATGTTGTTTTGTATGTTTTGATTTACGTATGCTTCCATATTTAGTTTTAACCGCAAACCTGCCTGCCGGCAGGCAGGGGCGCGAAGTTATCGCAAGGTTCGCTATGTTTATTTTCTCGCAAAGACGCTAGGGCGCAAAGCTTATGTTGTTTTTAAATATATTTTTCTTTTTTATTACTAAAGCCTAGCCCTGAT
>JACCDI012140725.1_pt1 | contig 17510 bp, 17 predicted proteins | sample 7442791 | NCBI WGS metagenome assembly JACCDI01 (sample SAMN15323434, study PRJNA562643) | freshwater metagenome | isolation source: river surface water | place: USA:Blue River Watershed | collected 2017-08-15 | reverse complement strand
CGCAAGCTTGTTTTTTATTTCACGCAAAGGGCGGTAAGGTTAACGCAAAGTTCCGCAAAGGGGGGGGCTTTTATAATTATGCGCATTTAATAAAATTAAACTTTTAATTTTATTATTAATTTAATTTTAATAAATTTGATTTTTTAGTTTAATTTTTACGAAAATGGGAGATAAAGCATATAGTATTACTGAACAAATAACAAAATTAAAAAAACTTGAACTTGAATTATCTTATTTTGAGGAAGAAAAACTAAAAGAACTTTTACTTGATATAGGTTACTATAGATTGGGTTTTTATAGTTACTACTACTTTGATAACAATACAAATAAATTTTTTAAGGGTATTAAAATATCAGATATTATTAACCTATATTATCTTGATATTGATTTAAAATACCTTTTGCTTAAATACATAAACAGAATTGAAATAAATTTTAGAACAAAGCTTGTTTACTATATATCAATGAAATATAAAGATAATTCAAGATGGTACGTAGATGATACAATAATGGATGCTAATAGTATTAAAATTTTTAAAAGTAGTGTTTATACTGAAAAATTCAAAAATGATAATCTCACATTAAAAAAACATCATAATAAATATCCAAATGATGAATTTGCCCCCTGTTGGAAAGTTTTTGAGTATTTAACTTTTGGTGCAATCATTTCTATTTTAGGAAACATAAAAGACCAATCTGTAAAACAAATAATAGCTGATAAGTACGGCATAAAAGATTTAAATAAATTTTTTAAATTTTTACATACTGTAAGGCAAGTTAGAAATATTTGTGCCCATAGCGGAGTATTATTTGATTACACTTTGCCTTTAAGTGTTAATACAGTTCCACAAATAATGTTTAATAAAGGCGACAGAAATTCATTAGATGCTTCAATAAAAGTTATAGGATTTTTCATCCAAACTATCTCGGAAAATAGGTATAAAGACTTTAAAAAAGATATAAAATATTTTTTTGACGAACGAAAAAAAGACCTGTTTTTGGAGAAAATTATAAGAGATCGAATAAAATATTTAGATTAAGATGTGTGCTGTATAATTAAAATTTATTACATTTGTTTTTATAAAGTGCCTCTTCAAACTTTTGCTTTTTAGGTGCACTCTAAAAAAATACTCAAGCTCGGTTTAAAACCGAGCTTTTTTTATTATTTTCCGATGATTTCTTTTCGTGTTTTTACTTTGCGTTTTTGCGTGGAATTAAAAATTTTGGATGAATAAAAAAATCACCACTCCGTCCTATCGGACACCTCGCCTCAAGTCGAGGAGTTACGTACACTTCCATAAAAAAATTAGCTTCGCTATTATTAAAAAATTGCGGTAGCAATATAAAAAAAACGTGCGGTAGCACTCCGCTAGCTCCTTGCCCCGCTGGGGCGATGGTGGCTGTAAGCCGGAGTGGGGAACGAACACTTATTATTTTAATTTAAATATTTCATTATTAATATTTTGCATTACCAAATCTATATCCTCATACACTTCATTATTTGAAAATCTAATAATTTTAACACCTAATTTAGTAAGGTTATTCTCTCTAAATTCATCATTAATTTGGTTAATGATATCTAAATGCACACCGCCATCCACCTCAATTCCAAGTTTTAAATCTATGCAGTAAAAATCTAAAATATAATTTTGTATAACATATTGTCTTCTAAACTTATAACCTATTTTTTTATTTTTTAAATAAGTCCATAAAATCGCTTCGGCAGGAGTTAAATTTTGACGAAGTTCTTTAGCAAAATTTTTCATTTTATTTAAATTTTAAACAAAAGTAAAATTTTAAATTTAAAAAAATATAAATTACCTAAAAAAATCACCACTCCGTTTAAAATAAAGCTAAAGCTTTTATATCTCAAAGCCTATGGGCTTATGATAAACTAAAGTTTAAGTACCTCAAAGCCTATGGGCTTTGCTCCTCTTAATATCAAATTCTTATTATCAAACCTCGCCTCAAGGCGAGGAGTTACGTACACTTCCATTAAAAAAAAAGCGTAGCTATTTTAAAAAATTGCGGTAGCAATATAAAAAAACGTGCGGTAGCACTCCGCTAGCTCCTTGCCCCGCTGGGGCGATGGTGGCTGTAAGCCGGAGTGTTTTTTTTACTTCAACCCTGCCACTTTAATTTTGTAAATTCCGCCTGGGGTGCCGGATATGGAATAATAGGGTTCTAGGGTTTCGTTGAGTTGCTCTTTGAGTTGTTTACGGATTTTGGATAACTTTTCGTTTAAATGATTGTGTTGGTAATTGAGTAAATTACTAATTTTTTCGCTTACTTCTTTTTTGGTTTTATTGGGATTTAATTGTTGGTAAATGTTTTCGATAGCGTTTTGATGCTCGTACAACTCGCTGATTAAAAATCCTTGTGGGTTTTGACAAAAAAAGATGTACAAAGTTTTTAATATGGGCTCTAATTTTATTTCTCTGTTGCCATATAGCGGTAAAACTATTTGGTATTGTGGAGTTATTTGTATCGGACTAAGGATTATTTCTTGCTGTGCTTGTTGTTGTGTAAACCAATTGCGGCGATTGTTCACATTTTCGGCATGGTTGGAATAAACGTGCAACAATAAATTTTCGAGAATTAAAGAAGGTGTTCCGTATTGCGTTTTATATTGTGGTTGGGTAAGGTATAAATGATTTGCATTGCCATCCAAAACATCTTGGTAATTGGCGTAAAAATGTTGTTTATCGGGTGTAAACCATGTGAAAGCAGGCTCGTTTTGGATTGAACCGGTGCCTTTATATGTTTTTTCGTCGAATTTTATCCAGTTTTTAAAAATATAAAACGCGTTATTATCTACAGTGTAAGTAACATACACTCTGCCCCATGTTTTATCCTGAAATTCGGTAATAAATACTCCTGTAATTACTAGATTATTGCTCATTGCTGTATTTTTTTTACAATCCGCAAATATATTGTTTGTAAGATGAGTAACCAATTTTCGCAAGCTTGTTTTTTGTTTCACGCAAAGGGCACAAAGGTTAACGCAGAGACAGCAAAGGGTTTTAGAACGTTCATTGCGTTTTCTTTGCGTGAAATACTTTGCGGACTTTGCGTGAAATTAAACCACAAAGTTATCGGAGGTTACCACAAAGGAAACAAAGTATAGTGTTCTTTGTGAGTTCTTAGTGCCCTCCGTGGTAAAAAAACCCTTTAGCTTTGCGTGAAATTAAACCCAAAATGTATTTATTTACTTTTTTTCCAGGGAAAAATAACTTGACCTAAAAAATTTTGAGGCATTTCTTTTTCTTCCTCGTAACCCAATTCGGTATGTTCCCCACTATTGGGTTGGTAGGCAGTTTTAAACAAGTAATCCCAAATACTTAAAGTTATGGCATAATTCATTCCGTAAGGATGATGTTGAGGAAGTTTTTTAGCATGATGCCAAGTGTGTAGTTGTGGATTGTTAAATATGTATTTTAAAAAGCCTAAAGGAACTTTTATGTTAGCATGATTAAAATGTCCAACACTAAACGCGAATAAATGCACGATAAAAAATTGGTCGATCCCGAACCCAATCATAGCTAAAGGGATATATTCGATACTTTTATACAAAATATTTTCCATCCAGTGGTACCGTAAATGCGTTGCAAATCCCATTTCCTTGGCAGAGTGGTGTACTTTATGAAATTGCCATAAAAAGGGTACGCGATGCAATAAACGATGAATATTCCAGTGCAAAAAATCTCGTAACACAAACAAAATAATTAACTGAGTAGCTACACTAAATTGATGTACTTGTATGGCTACTAAATTACTTAAGCCAAAATATTCTTGTAAAATCCAGTTAAAATAATTTACTGCAACATCCGAAACTGCGTTGAAAATTAACAAGGAAAACAAGAAAAAATTAAAAAACATATAAAAAACATCTAAAAAGAAGTCTTTTTTGATGAGTTTTTGATTTTTTCTCCATGGAAAAGCCGCTTCCCATACAAAAAACAGCAACGAAACAGCAATTAATGCATAAAAATAGTTTGTCCATGTGGGATGAACTATCTCATTCCACAAATAATTAGCATAACCTTTATATGCATCAATAATAATTTGATAAATATCCATAGCCCAAAAATAACCAATCCAACACATTTTTTATGCGATATTAGTTACAATAAAACTTAATTATTTAACCAAAAAGAACTTTATGGTAACCTCCATGAACTTTGTGGTAAAAAACAAGTGTGATTTTTAACCACGAAGAACACTAAGATCTCACAAAGTACACTATACTTTGTTTCCTTTGTGGTAACCTCCGAGACCTTAGTGGTAAAAAACAAGTGTGGTTTTAACCGCGGAGAACTCTATTTATTAAATTGTCTGTAAGCCGACAGTTGTTGTGGGTGGAATGGTGTATTTTTGTGCTATGTTAAGTATTGTTATTCCAACGTTTAATGAAGCCGAGAATTTGGTAGTTTTGTTACCCTATTTGTTTAAAAATAGTGGAGGTAGAGCTATTGAGGTGATTGTAAGTGATGGGGGAAGTACGGATAATACTGCCGAAATTGCTTTTAATTTGGGCGCTAAGGTAATAATTTGTCCAAAAAAATGTAGAGCACACCAAATGAATTCGGGTGCTGAGGAGGCGATTTTTCCGCATTTGTATTTTTTACATGCAGATGTTCTTCCGCCCGAAAATTTTATTGCCGAAATTGAACAATTTAAAACCCAAGGATATTTGGCTGGAAGTTTTTTGTCGGTATTTAACAGCAACAAAAAAATCTTACTAATCAATCAAAAACTCAACAAAAGTAAACATTTGTTTTATCGTGGCGGAGGCGACCAAAGTTTGTACATTCAAAAACATTTTTTTAATGATTTGGGCGGATTTAACGAACAAATGGCAATCATGGAAGATTTTGAATTGATGCGTAAAATACTACAAAACAAAGTATTAGGATTGAGCAATTGTACAGTATTGGTTTCTGACAGAAAATATCAAAACAATCCGTATATTGTAGTTAGTATAGCGTATGTATTAGCCTATAGCTTATTTTATGTAGGAGTTTCATCGCTAACAATTCGCAAAATGTATAGGTTTTTAATTAAAGATAAAAGAAATATATCCTGCGAAATTACCAAAAAAAAATCCGTACCCATAGGTAACTTTTGTAATGAAATAAAAAAGTAAAAATGAACGAAGTAATTGTAATTGGTAATGGAATTGCTGGCATAACAGCGGCAAGGCATATACGCAAATTGAGCGATTGTAAAATTACGGTAATATCTGGCGAAACAGATTACTTTTTTTCCCGAACAGCCTTGATGTATGTGTACATGGGACATTTAAAAATAGAACATACACAACCCTACGAAAATACTTTTTGGACAAAAAATAAAATAGATTTAAAAAAAGCTTGGGTAAAAAAAATATTGCCCGATGAACAAAAAATTGAGTTAGAAAACGGCGAACAAATGCCTTACAGCTCCTTAATTTTAGCTACAGGTTCTCGTTTTAATACTTTTGGTTGGAAAGGTCAGGATTTAAAAGGTGTTGGAGGTTTGTTTTCCTATCAGGATTTACAAAAAATGGAGGAGTACACCCAAAATATTAACAAAGCAGTAATTGTGGGAGGAGGTTTAATTGGGGTGGAAATGGCGGAAATGTTGCTTTCTAGAGGCATATCGGTTACTTTTTTAGTGCGAGAAGATAGATTTTGGGGAAATATTTTAAACCCTCAGGAAGCAAAATTAATCGAAAATCACCTACGCAAACACCATGTAGATTTGCGTTTAGAAAACGAATTAGAGGAAATAATTGGAAACGAAAACGGGAGAGTTAAAGCTGTTTTAACTAAAAGTGGCGAAATCATTTCGTGTGAATGGGTAGGCTTAACTGCGGGTGTGTCTCCCAATATCAATTTGGTAAAAAACACTTCCATTGCACACGAACGAGGGATTTTGGTAAACGAATTTTTGGAAACCAATTACAAAGGAATTTATGCCATTGGCGATTGTGCACAACATATCCAAGCTCCAAATGGCAGACCGCCAGTGGAGCAAGTTTGGTACACAGGGAAAATTATGGGCGAAACGGTTGCTAAAACTATTTGTGGAAATCCTACCACTTACCAACCTGGAAACTGGTTTAATTCGGCTAAGTTTTTCGATATCGAATACCAAACCTATGGTTGGGCAAAACCTGTTTTATCGCCTAATCAAAGTAGTTTTTATTGGCAACATCCTACTAAAGAAATTGCGATACGTTTTGTTTTTGATACCGAATCCAAAATTTTTGTAGGTGTAAATGTTTTTGGCTGGCGTTTACGCCATGATTTGATGGATAGGTATTTAAGTGAAAAACGAACTGTAGAGTATGTTTTGGCTAATTTAAACAGTGTAAATTTTGATCCCGAATTTTATAAAAATCATGTAAAATCGGTTATAGAAAGTTACAATCAACAATTTAAATCCCAAGTGCAAATTCACAAAAAAAGTTGGAAACATATTTTGGGAATTTTAAAATAAATAAACTATGAAGATTATCAAAAAAATTGGATCCGTATTTTTAATTATAGCTTTTGTAATTTTTAATGCCACCTTATTTGTTGGCGAGTACGAATTAAATAAAGAAGATTTCATACAATTTACCCAAGATAAAGCTATTACCAGCTCTTATTTTATTGAACATGCTCAAAAAGAAATTGTTTGGATAAAATATCAAAATCCTATCCAATTAAGTTCGGAAATTTTACGAATCGCCCAAGAATCACACCAACATCACCGCAAAATTATCGAACAATTACAATTACAAAATGCATCCGAAGAAGTTATAAATGCAGAGTGGAGCAAAGTAATTTGGTTAAGTAGCATTAAGCAAAATGCGGATTTCGCCTATCCTTTAGTGCTAAAAGCTACCCAAGGATTAGTGGTGGATCATGCCAAACTTTTTTTAGGTTTAACCTTTGGGTTAGGCTTATTGGGCGGAATTTTATTTTTTTTACCTAACATTCAATTAAAGGGTCCGGCGGGAATAAAAAACAATGGGATTTTCCAAAATGCAGCTACCAACAAGGGTTGGGTAGCTTGGTTGGTATTATTGTATTTGGTTATTTTTTATATTGTACTGTATTTTTTTCCCAACTACATTAGCAACTGGATTTATATTAGCAATCCTGTAAGCTTATTTTTAAGTGGAAATAATGCCAGTCAGTGGTTTTTATATGGTTTGATGTATTGCACTTTTATGTTGGTAATGGGTATTAGAATGTATATAAAATACCGCCACAATGCATACCAAATGTTACGTACCACATCGGTGCTATTTTTCCAGTTGGCTTTTGCCTTTTTTATTCCCGAAATGTTAGTGAAACTCAATCAGCCTTGGTACGATTTTAAAAATGCTTGGCCCTTAAACTACACTTTCTTTTTCGATTGGAACATCAAACAACTTTTAGCCAACGGAAACATGGGACTATTTATGTTGTTTTGGGGAATTGCGCTCACTTTAATTATTGTTCCTTTGTTTACTTATTTGTATGGAAAACGTTGGTATTGCTCGTGGGTGTGTGGTTGTGGTGGTTTGGCGGAAACGGCTGGGGATCCTTACCGCCAATTATCGGATAAAAGTTTAAAATCTTGGCAATACGAAAGATATATCATACATGGTGTTTTGCTTTTTGCGATTTTTATGACGATTGGAACAGTATATACTTTTTTTACAGAAGATAGGTATTTGTTAGGATTTATCAATACCGAAGAATTGCGATTTTGGTATGGATTCGGGATTGGTTCGGTATTTTCGGGTGTTATTGGCACAGGATTTTATCCCATTTTTGGTAACAGAGTTTGGTGTAGGTTTGGTTGCCCGCTGGCAGCATATTTAGGTTTTGTACAACGTTTTAAATCCCGATTTAGAATTACCACCAACGGAAATCAATGTATTTCCTGCGGTAACTGTTCCACCTATTGCGAACAAGGAATTGATGTACGTTGGTACGCACAACGCCAACAAAATATTGTTCGTTCCTCTTGTGTAGGTTGCGGTGTATGCTCTGCCGTTTGTCCGAGAGGAGTTTTGAAGTTGGAAAACGGACCCGAAAACAGCAGATTTAATGATCCTGATAAACCAATTTTTATACAAAATGGCGAATTTAAAATTAATTTATAGCCTTTGGATGGGATTAGTTTTAATGGTTATGGCATGTACAAAATCAAAAAACGATTTCACAAAAGTAACAAAGTCCACTATCATTAATACAACTTGCGATACCTTGTATTACCATAAAGATAGCTTATCCGAGGGCAGAATTTGTGGTACACAAAAAATACAATTTTGGCATTATTACCACAGTAATGGCGTTTTAAAAGCCGAAGGAAATTATGTAAAAGACAAAAAAGATGGTTTTTGGCAATTTTGGTTAAACGATGGTACCTTGGAAGAAGCCGGCGATTTTTACCAAAATAAAAAAGAAGGCTATTGGCGAAGATATCACCCTAACCAAAAAATTATGGAAGAAGGAAATTATGTGCAAGGTAATAAAAATGGTTGGTGGAAATATTATAATTTTAAGGGCGAATTAATTAGAGATGAGGTAGTTGTTAATAGTGAAACTAAATAAAAATGGATATAATTGTGCTTATTCCGGCTTATAACGAGGAAAATAGTATTGGAAAGGTATTGGCGGATATTCCAAAAGATTTGGTGCGTGAGGTGGTGGTTATCAATAACAACTCTAACGATGCAACCGAATTAAATGCTAAAAATGGTGGTGCTACTGTTTTGCGCGAAAATAAACAAGGGTATGGTTTTGCTTGTTTAAAAGGGATGGATTATGTACGAAATTTACCCAAAGCTCCAGATATTGTGGTTTTTATGGATGCGGATTACTCCGATTATCCCGAGGAAATTTCTAAATTAATTGCACCTATTGTGGAAGATAAATTTGATATGGTGATAGGCTCTAGGGCTTTAGGAAATCGTGCTAGGGGCTCCATGACGCCTCAACAAATTTTCGGCAATTGGTTAGCAACTTTTTTAATTAAAATTTTTTACGGATTTACCTACACGGATTTGGGACCGTTTAGAGCTATAAAATGGCAAAAATTGCTAGATTTAAATATGCAAGATACTACTTACGGTTGGACGGTAGAAATGCAATTAAAAGCTGTGAAACAACAATTTAAAATCACCGAAATCCCTGTAAGTTATAGGGAAAGAATTGGTTTTTCTAAAATCTCCGGAACCGTAAAAGGCACCGTATTAGCAGGATATAAAATAATCACAACGATTTTTAAATACCGGTAAATTATTTAAAATGGTGTATATTACCTTAAAGCTTCGTTTTGTATATTAGATTTTTTTACCACGGAGGACACTATGTTTTACACAAAGTAAACTAAGTTTAAAATCTTCGTGCTACTTTGTGATTACCTTTGTTTTCTTTGTGGTTTAATTTCAAGCAAAAATGGATTACCCCTTTGCAAACTCTGCGTAAACCTTTGTGCCCTTTGTGTGAAAGCTTAACGATTTTTTTTACCACGGAGGACACTATGTTTTACACAAAGTAAACTAAGTTTAAAATCTTCGTGCTACTTTGTGATTACCTTTGTTTTCTTAGTGGTTTAATTTCAAGCAAAAATGGATTACCCCTTTGCGAACTCTGCGTAAACCTTTGTGCCCTTTGCGTGAAAATTAAGTTTAAGTATTAAAAAGCTACAATTTACTCAAAACCTTCTAATAAATCTGGGCGGCGTTGCTGGGTTCTTTCGTACGATTTTTTTTCGCGCCATTCTTCTATCTTCTTAAAATCGCCGCTTAGTAAAACTTCTGGTACTTTTAATCCTTTAAATTCGTCGGGACGAGTGTACACTGGATGGGATAATAAATTATCTTGGAAGGAATCGGTTAAAGCCGACATTTCGTTGGAGATGGCTCCGGGAATTACTCGGATAATCGCATCCGATAATACAGCTGCGGCTAATTCGCCTCCGCTTAAAACATAATCGCCAATGCTAATTTCTAAGGTAACATACAACTCTCTAATGCGCTCATCTATCCCCTTATAATGTCCGCAAATCATCATGATATTTTGCACGGTTGATAATTGATTTACCCTGCTTTGTTTTAAAGTTTCTCCATCGGGCGTTAAATAAATAATGGCATCGTAGCTGCGTTGCTGGGTTAAACTTTCGATACAATCCGCTAAAGGTTGGCAAGTAAGTACCATTCCTGCACCGCCACCGTATTGGTAATCATCTACTTTATGATGTTTATCCAAGGAAAATTTTCGGATATCATGTATATGAACTTCTGCAATTCCTTTATCAATAGCTCTTTGTAAAATAGAGTTACTAAACGGACTATCCAATAAATTTGGTAAAACAGTTAAAATATCAATACGCATTATTCAATTTCTATGTCGGGATATAAAAAATCGTTGTAAGGATACCTTTTAATATGCAAGGCTCTAACTTTTTGATATATATCATTTTTAAACTCGTTCCAATTCATTTTTTTCTCCGCCGAAATAAACACACTTTCCACTTCCTGATTCGCCATCCAAGTTTGTTTTAATTGTTCCAAACTTATATTGCGCTTAGTTGCTGGCGTTAAATCATCCTCAGCTTTTTCCTCCCAAGTGTAGGCATCTACTTTGTTAAAAACCATCATCACAGGTTTGTCGGATGAATCAATTTCTTTAATGGTTTCGGAAACTACCTGAATATGGTCCTCGAAATTGGGATGCGAAATATCAACTACATGCAACAACAAATCCGATTCGCGCACCTCATCCAAGGTGGATTTAAACGATTCTACTAATCCGTGTGGTAATTTACGAATAAATCCTACGGTATCCGATAATAAAAAAGGTAAATTGCCTAAAACTACTTTGCGCACGGTGGTATCCAAAGTTGCAAATAATTTATTTTCTGCCAACACTTCCGATTTTGAAATCGCATTCATTATCGTAGATTTCCCCACATTGGTATAACCCACTAAAGCAACTCTAATCATGGTTTCACGATTGCTGCGTTGGGTTATTTTTTGCTGATCAATTTTTGTTAATTTTTGCTTTAACTTGGTAATTTTATCCCTTACAATACGTCTGTCGGTTTCAATCTCCGTTTCCCCAGGTCCCTTCATCCCTACTCCACCTTTTTGTCTCGATAAGTGCGTCCACATTTTAGTTAATCGGGGTAATAAATACTGATATTGCGCCAATTCCACTTGCGCTTTTGCATGGGCGGTTTGGGCTCTGCTGGCAAAAATATCTAATATTAAATTGTTTCTGTCTAGGATTTTAACTTCTAGGATTTTTTCGATGTTACGCAATTGAGACGGACTCAATTCGTCGTCGAAAATCACCATATCAATTTCATTTTCCTTTACATACAATAAAACCTCCTCAATTTTACCTGTACCGATAAACGTTTTAGGGTGAACTTTCTCTAGTTTTTGCGTAAATCTTTTAACCGTTTCCGCACCCGCAGTATGGGTTAAAAACTCCAATTCATCTAAATATTCTGTAACTTGCTCTTCGGTTTCTTTTTGAGTAATTACTCCAATTAAAACAGCACGTTCAATTTTATCAATCGATGATGTTTTGGTTATTAAACCTGTTTCCATCTATTATTTTCTCAAAGTAATCAAGTAATTTTTTAAAGCCTCTAAATCTTGGTCGTTTAACTGCTTATATGCCGCCATATTCCCTCTACCGTTGGATATTACATTTACAATTTCTGTATCTGTTAAAGTGGAGATTTTTAAATTAGATGCGCCTCCTAAACCCATATCACCTTCGGCACCATGACAAATTTTACAGTTTTTAGAGTATAATTCCTCTCCATGCTGAATGCTACCTGCCGAAATTTGAGTTAAATCTACGTTAGTATCCATGTATGGACGTTTTTTAGCCATTTCAGCTAAACCATAAATTCCTACAAACAACAAAGTACCAATTAAAGCCAATATTTTGTTTTGCTTTTTAAAACCTACAATTGCTAAAGGTATTGCAACTAAAATTACACTTAATTTAATCCATAAAAAACTACTAAACTTAGCATCTTTTAAAACAATCATAATAATTCCCGTTATTAAAAAAACGATTGTAGTAATCATTTCGGGAATTTTAGTTTTTTGTTTGTATGCAGCAAATTTATCTTTATTTACAAATAACAAAACGGTTTTAATTACTAACGATAATACAAACAATATTACCATTAATAAATGTAAGTGCTTTAATCCTGTGTACATATTTTTATTTTTTATTTGAAACAAAAATATATAAAAAAAGTAGAAGTGCGAGTTGATTTAGATATTAATATTTGATAATACACTTAAACAGTAATCTAAATCGAAAAAAATAAAACAAAAAGTAGGATTTATTGATTTTTAACTTGATAAACTTCTAGTAATTTTTACTTTTGTCAACCATTATCAAAAAACATGTGGACATTATTAATTGAAACCTTTTTATTAAGTATTTCTCCTTTTGGAGAAGCCAGAGTTGGAATTGTGTACGGAATTGCAAGAGGTTTAAATCCATGGGTAGTTTTTTTTGTAGGAACTATAGCTAATTTATTAGTTTACCCTTTATTAAAAATTTTTATTGCTTTTTTAAATAAAAAACTTTGGAATTACAGGCCTTACAGAAGGCAAGCTGTAAAATTATCGCAACGCTCCAAAAGATTAGTAGGTAAACACATTATAAAATACGGTTTTTGGGGTTTAATGATTTTTGTAATGATTCCTTTACCTGGAACCGGTGCTTACATGGGTACTATTGCAGCAGTAATATTTAACTTACCCAGCAATAAATCCTTTTACGCCATTTCTTTAGGTGTATTTATTTCTTGTATAATTATGGCTTTAGTATCGGTATTGGGTGTTAGTTTTACTACAATGTAATTTAGGCATATTTTCTCCCAAAATAACCCCCTTACCCAACTCTGTTTGAACCTTTGCGCCCTTTTCGTGAAAGCTTAAAGATTTATTTTACCACGGAGGTCACTAAGTTTTTCACAAAGTAAACTAAGTTTAAAATCTTCTTGCTACTTTGTGATAACCTTTGTTTTTTTGTGGTTTAATTTCACGTAAAGAATGGATTAACCCCCTTAGCGATCTCTGCGTGAACCTTTGTGCCCTTTGCGTGAAAAAAACTACTTTTTATCCCAAAAAGGTTTTTAGCAATTCGCTTTTGGATTGATGTTGTAATCTTTTAATTGCTTTTTCTTTAATTTGCCTTACACGCTCTCTAGATAAATCAAACTTATCCCCTATTTCATCTAAGGATTTTTCTCTAGAGCCATTTAATCCATAAAACATTTTCAAAACTTCACTTTCACGCTGGGTTAATGTGGATAAAGTACGATTAATTTCTTTTTGTAACGATTCTAAAATCAAATGTTTATCCGCTTTGGGCGCATCTTCATTTTCCATTACATCCATCAAACAATGATCTTCCCCTTCGGCAAATGGAGCATCCATGGATATATGTCGCAAATTAATACTTTGCGCTACATTCACTTCATTTTCGGTTAAATCTAAATAACTACTAATTTCATCCGCATTGGGTTCTCGCTCTAATTCTTGCTCTAATTGGGATATTCCTTTATTAATTTTTGTAATCGCACCAATTTTATTTAAGGGTAATCTTACCAATCGCGATTGCTCGGATATAGCTTGCATTATCGATTGCCTAATCCACCAAACGGCATAGGATATAAATTTAAACCCTCTGGTTTCATCAAAACGTTTGGCTGCTTTTATCAACCCAACATTTCCTTCGTTAATCAAATCGGGTAAAGTTAAACCTTGTCCTTGATATTGCTTGGCTACCGAAATCACAAAACGTAAATTTGCACGAATTAAACGTTCTAATGCTACCTCATCTCCTTCTCTAATTCTTATGGCTAACTCCACTTCTTCATCAGCATTTACCATCCCTTCTCTACTAATCTCCGATAAATATTTATCTAAAGTTACACTATCTCTTTTAGTAATAGATTGGGTAATTTTTAACTGCCTCATAATACTTTTTTAATAATACGATTTTACAAATATAGTTTTTTATTTTTTATATCAAAATTTGATATTTAGGAATTAAACTCATAAAATCTTCTCAAAATTTACGAATTTTCATTACTCAATTAACTAAAAACACTATATTTTAGTATATTTGAGCCAAAATTATCAATCATGAAACTACTTTTTTTAAAAAATATAACATTTGCACTATTAATTTTATTGTTTTCTTGTGTAAAAACCGATAATCTAAACATAAATGGCACATGGAATTTACACTCTATGCAATGCAATACTTATAATTTTTATAAGGAATATAAACTAGTTTTATCGCAAAACGACTCTCTAGGGGAAAATGCACTAATCATTCTTCCTTCAAACGATACGCTTCAATCTCCTTACATTTTATATAACGATGAAACTTTGGAATTTACCAGCGATACCATTGGAAATTGGAGTGGTAAACACACCATTCAAAAATGGACTGCTAACAGCTTAAATTTTACTGTTAAAACCGATAGCTGCTCCATTTTATTCCAGTTTAAAAGGTGATTTTACACTCAAGCATACAATTGTTAAAAAAATATTGTTAGTTTACGTTAATTAATTACTCATATTTTTTGAAATGTAATTAACTAAGTTTAATTTAGGGCACAAATTTTTAAACTTTATAAGATATGAGCAAAATAACCGTAGTTGGTGCTGGAAATGTTGGTGCTACTTGTGCTAATGTATGTGCACACAAAGAATTGGCTAATGAGATTGTTTTATTAGACATTAAAGAAGGGATTGCAGAGGGTAAAGCCTTAGATATGTGGCAAACTGCTCCAATTAACTTGTATGATAGCGTTTTAGTTGGTTCTACAAACGATTACAGTAAAACTGCTAATTCTGATGTTATTGTAATTACTTCTGGTTTACCAAGAAAACCGGGGATGTCTAGAGACGATTTAATCGCTACTAACGCTGGTATTGTAAAATCAGTTACCGAAAACGTAATTAAATATTCTCCTGATGCTGTAATTATTGTGGTTTCTAATCCTTTGGATGTAATGACATATTGCGCATACAAAACTGCTAAAAAACACAGCAGCAAAGTAATGGGTATGGCTGGTATTTTAGATACTGCTAGATACCGTGCGTTTTTAGCTACTGAGTTAGGTGTTTCTCCTAAAGATATTCAAGCTTTATTATTAGGTGGTCATGGTGATACTATGGTTCCGCTTCCAAGATACACAACTGTTGGTGGTATTCCAGTAACAGATTTAGTTCCTGCTGAAAGATTAAACGAAATTGTTGAGCGTACTAAAAAAGGTGGTGGTGAATTGGTTAACTTAATGGGTACTTCTGCTTGGTATGCTCCAGGTGCTGCGGCTGCTCAAATGGTTGAAGCTATCGTAAGAGACCAAAAAAGAGTATTCCCTGTTTGTGCTTTGTTACAAGGCGAATATGGTTTTGATAACATTTACTTAGGTGTTCCTGTTATTTTAGGTAAAAATGGTATCGAAAAAATTATTCCTTTAAATTTAACTGCTGATGAAAAAGCTTTATTAGAAGATTCTGCTAAAGCGGTTAAAGAAGTAATGGATGTGTTAGATAACATGGAAGCTACTGCTTAATTTTAAATAGTATTACACTTACAAAAAAAGCCTTTTTAAAGGCTTTTTTTGTTTTATAACTAGTACGTATGGTATCGCAAGGTAAAAATGTTTTGTATATTTCTTATGATGGTATGACGGACCCCTTGGGGCAAGCGCAGGTTTTACCTTATTTAATTGGCTTAAAAAAATTTAAGCATAATATTTTTTTATTAAGTGCCGAAAAGCATGAGAATTATTCGGTACATGCCGCTAAAATCCAACAAATTTGTAAGGAAAATCAAATACATTGGCACCCCATTTTTTACCGCAAAAAACCACCAGTTTTATCTACTATTTTAGATATCAACACTTTGTGGAAAAATGCTAAAAAAATAATTACGCAAAACAATGTTCAAATTGTACACTGTCGCTCCTACATTAGTGCTTTAATTGGTTTAAAAGCGCAAAAAAAACTAAACTGTAAGTTTATTTTTGATATGCGTGGATTTTGGGCAGATGAAAGGGTGGACGGGAAAATATGGAATATCAATAAATTTCCTTTTAATATCATTTACAAATATTTTAAACAAAAAGAAAAGGAGTTTTTACTAAATGCAGATGCTATTGTTTCTTTAACGTATCACGCTAAAAACGAAATCAATTCGTGGGAAATTCCTTTAAAATCCGAAATTAATGTAATTCCGTGTTGTGCCGATTTGGATCATTTTAATTATCAAAAAAACACAACTGATAACAACTTAAAACAAGAACTTGGAATACAAAACAACGAATTTGTTTTAGGTTATTTAGGCTCCCTAGGCACATGGTATTTACTGGATGAAATGTTAGATTTTTTTAAGGTTTTATTGCAAAACAAAGAGGCTAAATTTTTATTTATCACCAAAGATAATCCAAGCGATATTTTACAGGCAGCTTCCAAAAAAAACATTCCCGAAAATAAAATTATCATTCGCCCTTGCGAACGCGAAAATTTACCCAAAATGTTATCCATCCTAGATGCTAGCATATTTTTTATAATCCCAAGCTACTCCAAAAAAGCCAGCTCTCCTACCAAACAAGCCGAGCTTTTAGGAATGGGTATTCCCTTAATTTGTAACGCAAACGTTGGAGATACAAACGAAATTTTGGAAAAAGAAAATGTAGCAATAGTACTACCTAATTTAAGCCCTACAACATACCAAGATTGCATCCAAAAACTCCCACAATTTTTAAGCAAAAACAAAGCAGATTTTAGAAACATTGCTTTCCAATATTTTTCTCTGGAAGAAGGCATAAAAAAATACCAAAAAATTTGGAACGATTTATAAAAACTACATCCTCCAGCGAACTAAAATTATGGGTTACCGCTTGTTGGTAGTTAAAGCTAAAAAGTTGTTTCAAAAGATTTTACTTATTTAAAAAATGATTTTTCAATTATTTCAATCTACATAAGATAATGAAAAAAAATTCAACATTATTTCATACTTTTGTTATATGAGTAAACCTAGATTATATTTCGACACTTCTGTATTTGGTGGTATTTATGATATAGAATTTCAGGAGGAAACTGAAAAGTTATTTGAAATGGTAAAAAATGGAGAAATAATTTGTGTTTATTCTGACCTATGTGAATTTGAACTTGAAAATGCGCCACAAAAAATAAAAGACCATTTTTTAAGTTTAGATAAAATCCAAACAGAATTTGTTGAAATTACTGAAGAAATTAACGAACTTGCAGTGGAATATGTTAAGGAAAAAGTAGTAGGAGAAACGAGTTTGGATGATTGCCGACATATTGCTTGTGCTACAATTAATAAAGTAGATTACTTAATTAGCTGGAATTTTAAGCATATTGTAAATGTATTTAGAATAAGAGGATATAATTCTATTAATATTAAAAACGGACATATTCAATTAGATATTCGTTCACCTAAAGATATTATTACAAAT
>JACCDI011677635.1_pt1 | contig 17526 bp, 16 predicted proteins | sample 7442791 | NCBI WGS metagenome assembly JACCDI01 (sample SAMN15323434, study PRJNA562643) | freshwater metagenome | isolation source: river surface water | place: USA:Blue River Watershed | collected 2017-08-15 | reverse complement strand
TCCCAGTAATCGGGCACGAGCGGGGATGCAGGTTTCTTTGCCATGGGTTGCGTGGTTGGTGCCGGGTCGTCGAGGGCGCGGGTCAGGCGCGACGCCATTCGGTGACGCCGCCCGGCTTGTCCTCGAGCACGATGCCCTTGGCCAGCAGGTCGGCACGAATGCGGTCGGCCTCGGCAAAATTCTTGTCTTTCTTTGCTTGCGCGCGCGCGGCGATCTGCGCATCGACATCGCCATCGCCCAAGCCACCAGCGCCGGCCGGTGTACCGCCCTGCAGGAAGGCTTGCGGCTCTCGACCAAGCAGGCCCAGCACGCCGGCCAGGCCCTTGAGCTGACGCGCCAGCGCAGCATCATGCTGGCGGTTGACCTCGGTCGCCAGATCGAACAGCGCGGCGAGCGCGATCGGCGTGTTGAAGTCGTCGTTCATCGCGTCGGCGAAGCGCTGCGCATGCGGCTCGTTCCAGTCCAGCGGCTGCGCGTCGGGCGCCGTCTCTTTCAGCGCGGTGTACAGGCGCGACAGCGCGACGCGCGCATCATCGAGATGCGCATCGGAGTAATTCAGCGGGCTGCGATAGTGCGCACGCAAAATGAAGAAGCGCACGACTTCGGCATCGTACTGCTTCAGCACTTCGCGGATCGTGAAGAAGTTACCGAGCGACTTGGACATCTTTTCGTCGTCGACACGCACGAAACCATTGTGCATCCAGACGTTCACGAAGCGGTGGCCACTCGCGCCTTCGGATTGCGCGATCTCGTTCTCGTGGTGCGGGAACTGCAGGTCCTGGCCGCCGCCATGAATGTCGAACTGCTCGCCGAGCAGGTTGCAGGCCATCGCCGAGCATTCGATGTGCCAGCCCGGGCGGCCGCTGCCCCACTTCGATGCCCATTTCACTTCCTCGGGCTCGGACTCGCGCGAGGCCTTCCACAGCACGAAATCCAGCGGGTCGCGCTTGGCGCTGGCGACCTCGACGCGTTCGCCGGCACGCAGGTCATCAAGCGACTTGCCGGACAATTTGCCGTAGCCGTCAAAGTCGCGCACCGAGTAGTTCACGTCGCCATCCGACGCCTTGTAGGCCAGGCCTTTGGCTTCCAGCTGCTCGATCAGCTTCAGCATCTGCGGCACATAGGCGGTGGCGCGCGGCTCGTGGTCCGGACGCTGCACGCCGAGTGCGGCCGCATCGTCGTTCATCGCGTCAATGAAGCGATTCGTCAGCTGGCCGATGGTCTCGCCATTCTCGACCGCACGGCGAATGATCTTGTCATCGATGTCGGTGATGTTGCGCACATAGGTGACGTCATACGATTGCGCACGCAGCCAGCGCTGCACCATGTCGAACACCACCATCACGCGGGCATGGCCCAGATGACAGTAGTCGTAGACGGTCATGCCGCAGACATACATGCGCACCTTGCCGGGCTCGATCGGCGTGAACAACACTTTGTCACGCGCCAGCGTGTTGTAGATTCTTAATGCACTCATGGATGAAGATGCGGCGACGGCGGAAGGCTCATTCGACACCGCCCTGCCGAGGGACTTGCTGCCACCTGCCCCGCTTCGGGAGCCGGAAAACAGCGCGTCATGTTTTGATAAAATGCGAGTTTCGCCGGAGTATAACATCGAAGCCTGCGCGCCCCGGCAGCATTGCGCACCCCAAAGTGCTCGGCAATGTACTCATTGCAGGCCGAACTTCTCTCATCAGGATCCCACATGTTGCGTCGCAACTTTCTCAGTCTTATCGCCGCCGTGGCCGTCAGCGGCATCGCCACCTCGCCCGTCAGAGCCCTTGCCGAAGGCATGCCCCAGGTCAGCATGAAAACCAGCTTTGGCGAAATCGTGCTTGAACTCAATCCGGAAAAGGCGCCGAAGTCGGTCGATAACTTCCTGCAGTATGTGAAGGCCGGCCATTACAATGGCACTACCTTTCACCGCATCATCAACGGGTTCATGATCCAGGGCGGCGGCTATGACGCGAAGGGCAACGAAAAGCCGACGCGCGACCCGATCCCGATCGAGTCGCGGAATGGCTTGCGCAACCAGGTCTATACCGTCGCCATGGCCCGTACCGGCGATCCGAACTCGGCCACCTCGCAGTTCTTCATCAATGTGAACAACAACCGCTTCCTCGACTACCCCGGCCAGGATGGCTATGGCTATGCCGTATTCGGCAAGGTCATCAAGGGCACCGAGGTGGTCGACAAGATCAAGTCCGTGGAGACCGGCCGCCGTGACATGCCGCTGACCCCGGTCATCATTGAATCGGCGACCATCGTCGAGTAAGCCGGATCAACCTGCAGAGTCAGCGCTTCAACCGTTACACAACAGTCGTATTACTTGTTTCAGAAGAGGAATTTCAATGGCAGTCGTACTCACCACCAACCACGGCAAGATCACCATCGAACTCGACGCCGAGAAAGCGCCGAAGACGGTCGAGAACTTCCTCGCCTACGTCAAGGCCGGCCACTACGATGGCACGATCTTCCACCGCGTGATCAATGGCTTCATGATCCAGGGTGGTGGCTTCGAGCCGGGCATGAAGCAAAAGCCGACCGAAGAACCGATCGAGAACGAGGCCGCCAACGGCCTCACGAATGACTGCTACACGATCGCGATGGCGCGCACCAACGATCCGCACTCGGCGACTGCGCAGTTTTTCATCAATGTGAAAGACAATGACTTCCTGAACTACTCGGGCCCGAACAACTGGGGCTACTGCGTGTTCGGCAAGGTCACTGACGGCACCGATGTCGTCGACGCGATCCGCAAGGTGCGCACCGGCAGTAAGGGCTTCCATGGCGACGTGCCGGTGGAAGATGTCGTGATCGAGAAAGCGGAAATCGTCTGATCGCGCTCGGTATCATCGCCCGCCCTCGCCTGCATCGTCCAGACTGAGCAAGCCAACGATCCCATGCAGAGCGAAACGCGATCGAATCAAGACACAGAAGCGCAACCGGCAACGGTTGCGCTTTTTGTTTCGGACCTGCACCTGACGGCAGCGATGCCGAGGACGGCGCAAGCCTTCTTCGACTTCCTGGAGCAGGAAGCGCGCCACTCGCAGCAGCTTTACCTGTTGGGCGATATCTTTGAATACTGGGCTGGCGACGACGACATCGCCGATCCGTTCAATCAGCGCGTGGTCGATGCGCTACGTAGCGTCAGCGATGGTGGTACGCAGATCTTCTGGATCGCAGGCAACCGCGACTTTCTCGCCGGCGAAGCTTTTGCGCAAGCCGCCGGCCTGCAGCTGCTGGCCGAACCGCACCGCACCGAGATTGCTGGCCTGCCGCTGGTGCTAATACACGGCGACGCGCTGTGTACCGATGACCATGCGTACATGGCCTTCCGGCGGCAGGTACGCGATCCGCAATGGCAGGCCGCTTTCCTTGCGCGCCCGCTTCTCGAGCGCAAGGCGATCATTGCCGGCATGCGCGAAGGCAGCCGCGAGGCGCAGCGCGAAAAGCCGATGGCAATCATGGATGTAAATGAAGGTGAAGTCGCGAAGCTGTTGGCGACTTCGGGCGTGAAGACGCTGATCCACGGTCACACGCACCGGCCGGCCTCGCATGAAACAGTGGCCGGCGTGCGGCATGTACTGCCGGACTGGGATTGCGATCTGCCTGAAGGCGGCAATATGCGAGGTGGCTGGCTGGCGATCACCGCAGACGGCAAGTTGCAGCGACGCTCGCCGTCCTGATGCACGTCACTCCACCAGCTTGTTCAGCTTCGCCGCGTTGAACTTGTCGAGCTCGGGCACCGATTCGATCTTGATGCCTGCTGCCTGCAACGCCTGCACGATCTTCACCAGCTGCAGTTCCTGCGTGGCCGCATTGTCTATCAGGCCGTGCATAGCCTTTGACAGTGGGTCATCGCCATTGGGCGTGATGCCATAGGCGGCAAACATGCGCGCCGCCGCCTGATCGCGCTCGCTTTGCGCTTCCTTCTCGATGATGCGCGCCGGGTTGCCGACAGCCGTCGCGCCGGGCGGCACTTCCTTCACCACCACCGCATTCGAGCCGACCTTCGCGCCCTCGCCGACCGTGAATGCACCCAGTACCTTCGCACCGGCCCCAATGATCGCGCCGCGGCCCAGCGTCGGGTGGCGCTTCTTGCCCTTGCTGAGCGAGGTACCGCCGAGGGTGACGCCCTGATAGATCGTGCAATCGTCGCCGACCTCGGCTGTCTCGCCGATCACGACGCCAAAGCCATGGTCGATGAACACCCGGCGGCCTATGGTCGCACCCGGGTGGATCTCGACGCCGGTCAGCCCGCGCGCAATGTGCGAGATGAAGCGGCCCAGCCATTTGAAGCCGCCACGCCAGCAGGCATTGGCCATTCGGTGCATTGCGATGGCGTGCAGACCCGGGTAGCAGGTGAGCACCTCCCAGCTGCTGCGTGCGGCGGGGTCGCGTTCCCTGATGCTGGCAATGTCTTCCCTGAGACGGCTGAACATGACGTGAGAATGTCTTTCGTGAGTCTTGATTTTATCCGGCCTTGATGCGCTGCCGGCGCGCTTCGTACAGACAGATGCCCGAGGCCACCGACACGTTCAGGCTCTCGACCGAGCCCATCATCGGCAGGCTCACCAGCCGGTCGCAGTTCTCGCGCGTAAGCCGGCGCAGGCCCTCGCCCTCCGAGCCCATCACGAAGGCGGTACCGCCGGTGTAGTCAACGTCATACAGCGTGCCTTCGGCCTCGTCATCGGTACCGGTTAGCCAGATATCGCGCTCCTGCAGCTCGCGCATCGTGCGCGCAAGATTGGTGACGGTGATGTACGGCACGGTATCGGCCGCGCCGCTGGCGACCTTGGCCGCGGTCGCATTGAGGCCAACTGCGCGGTCCTTGGGCGCGATCACGGCGTGCGCGCCGGCGCCATCGGCGACACGCAGGCAGGCACCGAGGTTATGCGGATCCGTGACGCCATCGAGCAGCAACAGCAGCGGCGGGCCCTGCACTGCATCGAGCAGCTCCGCAAGGTTACGCGCGAGCGACAGTTCGCCCGCCCGTGCGACCACGCCCTGATGGCGGCGGGTGCCGACCATCGCATCCAGCCGCTCGTCGTCGGCCTGGATGATGCGCACGTTCGCGCCCTTGGCCGCGCGTAGCAGGTCGCCCATGCGACGATCGTGGCGCGCCGCATCGACATAGATCTCTTCGATCGTGGAGGCGTCATGGCGCAGGCGCGCGGTGACGGCGTGGAAACCGAAGATCATCCGGGTTTTCATGATGTTCCTTACTTGCGCTTCTTCTTGTTGCCCTTGCGCGCTGGCGCGGCGGCCTTGCGTGCCGCGGTACGAGTTGCCGTTCTTGCTTCAGTGCGTGCCTTGACGGCCGGCGGCTTGGCCGGCGCAGCCTTCTTTGCAGATTTCTTGGCAGCCTTCTTCGCGCCGAACAGGGCACCGGTCCTGGAGGAACGTGCATGCGCCTCATCCGCGCGGCGCGCCTCGTTGCGCAGCTGGGTATGAATGCCCGGCTCCTGCACCAGTCGCAGGTCGATGCGGCGCGCATCGAGGTCGACCCGACTGACCTGCACCGTCACGCGATCAGTCAGCTGGTAGCGGATGCCGGTGCGCTCGCCGCGCAGTTCATGGCGGGCCTCGTCATACTGGAAGTAATCGGCGCCAAGATCGGTCACATGCACCATGCCCTCGATGTACAGCGCATCGAGCTGCACGAAGATGCCGAACGACGCGACGCCGGCGATCGTGCCGGTGAATTCCTCGCCGAGCTTGTCGCGCACGAAGTAGCACTTCAGCCAGGCCTCGACATCGCGCGACGCTTCATCAGCACGGCGCTCATTGGCCGAGCAATGAATACCCAGCGCTTCCCAGATCGCGAGATCGCCTTCGGCGCGTTTCTTGCCCGCCGCCCTGTCCTTGGCCTGCATCTTGCGCGCGGCCGGGGACAGCGCGGTGTTCAGCGATTCGGTGACGATGCCCTTCGGGTGATACTGCTTTCCGCTGAGGACAGCCTTGATTGCGCGGTGCGTGAGCAGGTCTGGATACCGGCGGATCGGGCTCGTGAAATGCGCATACGCGTCATACGACAAGCCGAAGTGGCCGATATTGTCCGGACTGTAGACCGCCTGCTGCATCGAGCGCAGCAGCATGGTCTGTAGCAGCACTGCATCCGGACGGCCCTTGATCTTTTCCATCAGTGCCGCATAGTCAGACGCCGACGGCGAGGTACCGCCACCGAGCGACAGGCCCAATTGCTTCAGGAAGGTGCGCAGCTGGTTCAGCTTCTCTTCGGTCGGTCCCGCATGGATGCGGTACAGCCCCGGGTGCTTGTGGCGCTCCAGCAGGTCGGCCGCGCAGACGTTCGCGGTCAGCATGCATTCTTCGATCAGCCGGTGTGCGTCATTGCGCGTGCGCGGCAGGATCTGTTCAATCTTGCCTGCCGCATTGCAGACGATATACGTCTCGGTCGTCTCGAAATCCATCGCGCCGCGTTCCTTGCGCGCTGATAGCAGCACCTGGAACAAGTCATACAGGTCCTGCAGGTGCGGCAACAGGCCAATGCGGCGCTGCGCCTCCGGGCCACGGGTATTGCCGAGGATGGCCGCGACTTCGGTATAGGTCAGGCGCGCAGCCGAGTGGATAACGGCCGGGTAGAACTGGTAAGCGTGGATGTCGCCCTTCGCATTGATCACTGCGTCGCACACCAGCGTCAAACGATCGACATCGGGATTCAATGAGCACAAGCCGTTCGACAGCTTCTCGGGCAGCATCGGTATCACGCGCCGCGGGAAATACACGGAAGTGCTGCGCTCCAGCGCATCGACATCGAGCGCATCGTTGGGCTTCACATAATGGCTGACATCGGCAATGGCGACGATCAGGCGATAGCCTTTGGCTCGGCCGATCTTGACCGGTTCGCAGTAGACCGCATCATCGAAGTCACGCGCATCTTCGCCATCAATCGTTACCAGTGGCACATCGCGCAGGTCGACGCGGTCGGCAAGATCGGCTGCTTTCACCTCCGATGGCAGCTTCGCGGCCAGCGCCAGCGCGGCATCGGAAAATTCATGCGGTACGCCATATTTGCGCACCGCGATCTCGATTTCCATGCCGGGGTCATCGATATCGCCAAGCACCTCGGCGATCTTGCCCACCGGCTGCGCAAAGCGCGAAGGTTGCTCGGTAAGTTCTACACTGACCACCTGTCCGGCCTTGGCCTTGCCTGGTGCGCCTGCGAGCAGAATGTCGTGACTGATGCGCTTGTCCTCGGGCACGACAAGCCACACACCATTCTCCTGAACGAGGCGACCGATCACATGCGTGTTCGCACGCGACAGCACCTCGACAATCGAGCCCTCGGGGCGACCGCGTCGGTCGGTGCCGGTCACACGCACTTGGACCCGATCGCCATGCATTACTTTTTGCATCTCCTTGTCAGGCAAGAAGATGTCTTCGCCGTCATCAGGAATCAGGAAACCGTAGCCATCGCGATGTGCGGACACGCGACCTTCGATGAAGCTAGTGGTGTTCGCCAGTTGTATGCGTCCCTTGCGGTCCGGCTTGATCTGGCCGTCGCGTTCCATCGCGGCGAGGCGCCGGTTCAGACCATCGAGCTCTGCATCCTTGACCGACAGTGCTTTGGCGATCGCCGCCGGCGTTTGCGGTTCAGCGGCAGTGCGCAGGATGCCGAGGATCTCTTCACGGCTGGGAATACTGTAGGGATAGTGGCTCAAAAGGGGGCGCGCAGGATCAGGTAAAAAACATCGCTAGTGTAACGGACGCGCGACGGCGCTGCCGAAAAAGCGCGGCAGCCCGCGCGTTGCAGAGTATTTCAGAGGGAAATTCGCGTGGCGTATGTTGACATCTTTTGCCGATCCTCTATAATCTCGTCTTCTTCAAGCCCACGTGGCGGAATTGGTAGACGCGCATGGTTCAGGTCCATGTGCCGCAAGGTGTGGGGGTTCGAGTCCCTCCGTGGGCACCAAGCTTGAAAGACAAAAGGCCCGGTCGAAAGACCGGGCCTTTTGTCTTTCAAGCTTGGTTCGCAGTGCGGGGGTATACCCGTCCCTCCGTGGACGAGGGCGGGGTTTCGCGACGCATGCGTCGCGCCGCCCGAGTCGACTTCGCTTGCAAGCGAAGTCGTGGGAGACCATTGCACACGGTGAGCTCCTTAGTCAATCAAAGGCCCGGTCGAAAGACCGGGCCTTTTGTCTTTCAAGCTTGGTTCGCAGTGAGGGGGTATACCCGTCCCTCCGTGGACGACAGCGGGGGCGTAGCGGGGGTTTCGAGTCGCATGCGACTCGCCCGCGCAGCGGCATCGGCATGCAGGCCGATGCGCGCCCTGCAAGGGTCGCGACGCATGCGTCGCGCCGCGTGAGGCGACTTCGCTTGCAAGCGAAGTCCTGGGGGTCACTCCCTGACGAAAGATTTAGCACCTCAATTCCCTGAATCAGCTCGCCTTGCAAGCCAATCCGTAGGGATAGGTCGAGCTCCAACGGCACCACCATGGAATCGACGTTGCGCGCAAGGAAAGGCGCGGCGGACCAATGTCGACGTTTAGAGCCTGTCTCGTTAGGCCGCTGGCCGCGTTGCGCCTCCTTGCCGTACAGGTCGTACTGTCTGCGTCGGCGCGCCTTGCCATCGACCTAACGAGACAGGCTCTTGGTCTCTGTCCGAGTTTCCTACTCCTCCCAGGGATCAATCACCTCAGCTCCGGAATCAACAAAGTCTTTTACATTTCGCGTGGCGAGCTTGGCTCCGCGCGATATCACAATACCGGCAATCATCGCATCCGGTTGACTCATGACTTTTCCAGCCAATCGCAAATGCGCCGAAAGACTGGCGTAAGCATCAGCTGCATTGGCATCGAAACTCAGCACACGTCCCGCGAATGCGAAGTCAAACAACTTATCGATTCGATGGCTCAGCTGTTCCCGCTTTCTTCCGTGCGGCAGGATGCGCAGGCCGTAAAGCATCTCGGCTTGCGTGATGGTCGTTGTGAACATCGAACTCGCAGGCAAGGAAGCGAGCCATTGTTTGACTGCGTGATGCGGCTCGTCCTTGATTGCCTCCGACAACACGTTGGTGTCGAGGATAATCATGCTGAAAAATCCGGCGGCTCACGCATCGGCTCGCGTGGTGGAAGCGCAAGTTCAACGCCATCGCCCGGCCCCAACGCGCTTCGAATCGCGTCCAGCATGGATCGCCCGCTTTCAGGCTCTGCATTCAGCGCTGTCCTCAGGATGTCACGCGCCTCTTCCTCCATCGATCGTCCATGCTCGGCCGCACGGACACGCAGCCGCTGCTTCAGTGGCTCGTCGATATTCCGAATCGTCATCGTAGTCATACCCATGACAGCCTCCAAATACTCAGAATTAGTGGCTATATTAGTCATTGACTGCAATGCAGTCAATGACTAATTATTGAAAATAACCTTTCTTTTCAGTAACTTAAATACAAAGGGACGCCGCAGCGCCCCTTTGATCCAACCGATACACCCAACCCGAATCAGCCTTTGGGCAGCTTGTCCGGCGTCATATCGTCATACACCTCGAACGGCTGATGTATCCACGGACTGTCTTCGAGGAAGTCAACGTAGTAATCCGGCTTCATCACCGAGCAGGCCTTGTACCAGATCACGGCCGAACGCACCTCGGTCACCGAGGGGAAGTTTTCTTTCAGGTGCTGTTGCACCTCGTGCAGCGTGATGCCGGAGTCGACAAGATCGTCGATCAGCAGAATGCGGCCGGCGAGCGGCCCGGCAGTGGAGGTGATGCTTTGAGCGATGTCCAGTTCGCCACGCCGAGTGCCGCCGTCGTCGCGATACGAACTGGTCGACAGGAGCGCCAGCGGTACCTTGAACAGCCTTGAGAATACATCGCCTATCCGCAAGCCGCCACGCGCAAGGCACAGCACCTGATCGAAACGATATTCGGAAGCATGGACGATCGCTGCGAGCCGCTCGATCGCCTGATGGTAACCATCCCAGTCGACCCACAGGTGGCCGGGCGTAGGTTCAGACCCGGCCGCCATGGTCGATGCATTGCCCGTGCTTCACGCAAACGGATGACGCAGCACGATGGTCTCTTCACGATCCGGACCGGTCGATACCATGTCCACCGGCACACCGACCAGCTCTTCAATGCGCTTGATATAGGCGCGCGCAGCGGTCGGCAGCGCATCCATGGACTTGGCCCCGACCGTGGTGCCCTCCCAGCCCGGCATCTCTTCGTAGATCGCCTCGCAGGCCGCAGCCTCCTCGGCGCCAACCGGGAAAATGTCGACCATCTTGCCGTTCAGCTTGTAGCCGGTGCACAACTTGATGGACGCAACGCCATCGAGCACGTCGAGCTTGGTCAGGCACATGCCGGACACGCCGTTGATCTGCACCGAGCGACGCAGCAGCGCGGCGTCGAACCAGCCGCAGCGACGCGCGCGACCGGTGACGGTACCGAACTCATGCCCCACCGATGCGAGGTGGTGGCCGACGCCCTGGTCGGTCGGTAGCTCCGACGGGAACGGGCCGGAGCCGACGCGCGTGGTGTACGCCTTCGTGATGCCCAGCACATAGTGCAGCATGTTCGGGCCCACGCCCGAGCCTGCCGCAGCGTTGCCGGCCACGCAGTTGGACGAAGTCACGAACGGATAGGTGCCGTGGTCGACGTCAAGCAGGCTGCCCTGCGCGCCTTCGAACAGCAGGTTGGCGCCGGCCTTGTGCGCCGCATACAGCGCGCTCGACACATCGGTCACCATCGGACGGATGCGCGGCACGGTCGACAGCGCGTCGTCATAGGTCTTCTGGAAGTCGACCGCGTCGGCCTTCAGATAGTTGACCAGCACGTAGTTGTGATAGTCGAGGTTCTCGCGCAGCTTCTCTTCGAAGCGCTTTTCGTTCAGCAGATCGGCGACACGGATCGCGCGGCGCGCGACCTTGTCTTCATACGCCGGGCCGATGCCCTTGCCGGTGGTGCCGATCTTGGCGGCGCCGCGTGCGGCCTCGCGCGCGGCGTCAAGCGCAGTGTGGTACGGCAGGATCACCGGGCAGGCTTCCGACACCTTCAGCCGCGACGCCACTTCGACGCCCGAGGCCTGCAGCTTGTCGATCTCGCGCAGCAGGTCCGGCACCGACAGCACCACGCCATTGCCGATGTAGCAGGCGACGCCTTCGCGCATGATGCCCGAAGGGATCAGTTGCAGCGCTGTCTTCTGGCCGCCGATCACCAGCGTGTGACCCGCATTGTGGCCGCCCTGGAAGCGCACCACGCCCTGCGAATGGTCGGTCAGCCAGTCGACCACCTTGCCCTTGCCCTCATCGCCCCACTGGGTACCGATGACTACGACGTTTCTAGCCATGTTTGTCCACTGCCTTCATTAAAGCATTATTTCAAATCGGTTCTTTGCTCGCTGCAGCCGGGCTATCCCCTGCCCGCCGGCTCAGCCCAGCTTGCGTACGACGTAGCCGCCCTGCTGCGCGACGATCTCACGATCGACGTCGAATTCCTGCTGCTCATCGTCATGACCCGGCAAGTGCTGGATCACGATCTCGCCGGCCGCGCGCAGCTCGGCGATCAGTTTCTGCAGCGCCGGCTCACGTCCCCACGGCGCACGTATCGCCGGCGTCGCTGCGGCGCCCGGCAACAGACGCGCAATCTCGCGCAGGTCCATCGAGAAGCCTGTGGCCGGGCGCGCACGACCAAAGGCCTCGCCGACCTGGTCGTAGCGCCCGCCACGTGCCAGTGCATTCGGCAGGCCGGGCACATACAGCGCGAACGTGACGCCGCTCTCGTACTGGTAGCCCGACAGCTCGGCCAGGTCGATGTTCACGCGCACGTGGTCAGCCGAATGCGCGAGCGCCGACAAGTCCGCCAGCGCAGCGCGCACGGCTGGCAGGTCGGGCAGTTGTTCTTTCGCGCGCTTCAGTACGCTGACGTCACCATGCAGCGACGCCAGTGCGAGCACGGCGTCGCGCACAGTGGCCGTGAAGTTCGTCGACAGCGCCTTCAATCCCGGCACGTCTTTCGTGCGCAGCAGCGCGATCAGTTCATCCTGTGCCTTCAGTGCCGCCGGGTCATTCGCGATCAGCGCATGCAGCACGCCCGCATGCGACAGGTCGAGCGTGACGTCATGCAAGCCGGCCAGTTGCAGCGAGGCCAGCGCCAGCGACTGGATCTCGATGTCAGCCTCGAGTCCTTGATGGCCGTAAATCTCGGCGCCGATCTGCAGTGGCTCGCGCGTGGTGTGGAAACCGGAGGGCCGGGTGTGCAGTACGCTGCCCGCGTAGCACAGGCGTGTGACCGACGCGCGGTTCAGCAGGTGCGCATCAATGCGCGCCACCTGCGTCGTCATGTCCGCTCGCACCGCCATCGTGCGGCCTGACAGCTGGTCCACCAGCTTGAACATGCGCAGGTCGAGCTCGGCATCGGGCACCGGCATCAGCGAGTCCACGTACTCGAGCATCGGTGGCGCCACCAGTTCGTAGCCATAGCGACGGAACTGGTCGAGCAGCGCGCGACGCAATTCCTCGGTCTTGCGCGCCTCGGAAGGCAGCACGTCGGCGACGTTCTCGGGAAGCAGCCAGTTAGGCATGGGGAAATTCAGCAGTCATGTCGGAAAAACGAGGGCAGGATACCAAACAGAAGACCGGCGGGCCCGAAAAAAGGACCTGCCGGCCGTAAAGTGCTCGAAAGTTGCGGGAATATTATCTACTTGCGGGCGCCGCCCGGGGTCTTGAAGTATTTGAGGAATTCCGAGTTCGGATCGATCAGCAATACGTCGCTGCGCGTCTTGAAGCTTTCCTTGTAGGCCTCGAGGCTGCGGATGAACTTGTAGAACTCCGGGTTCTGGCCGAAGGCCTGCGCATAGATGCGCGCCGCTTTCGCATCGCCCTCGCCACGGATACCTTCGGCCTGACGGTACGCATCCGCGAGGATCACGGTGCGCTGGCGGTCGGCATCGGCGCGAATCTTCTCGGACTCGGCGGCACCGGTCGAGCGCAGTTCGTTCGCGACCCGCGCGCGCTCGGACTTCATGCGCTCGTAGACCGAATTGTTGATCTGCTCGACATAGTCAACGCGCTTCAGGCGCACATCGACAATGGCCGCGCCGATCTGCGTGGCCTCGGCGGCCACCTTGTTGCGGATCGCATCCATCACCTGGCTGCGCTCGCCGGAGATCACTTCGCGCACGGTGCGCTTCGTGATTTCGTCGTTCAGCGCGGCCTTGATGATCTGTGCCATCCGGTCTTGCGCACGGCGCTCGTCGCCACCGAAGCTGACGAAGTACAAGCGCGGGTCAACGATGCGCCACTTGACGAAGGCGTCGACGAGGATGTTCTTCTTCTCGGCCGTGATGAAGCGGTCAGGCTCTGGCGTGTCCAGCGTCAGGATGCGCTTGTCGAGGAACATCACGTTCTGGAAAGGCGGCGGCAGCTTGAAATGCAGGCCCGGTTCCTTGATGACTTCCTTCACCTCACCCAGCGCAAACACGATCGCGTACTGGCGTTGGTCGACGACGAACAGTGTGGAAGACAGGAGCGCCAGCGCGATCAGCGCGGCGATGACGTAAGAGAGCAGGCGGTTCATCAGCGGGTCTCCCGGTCACGTGAGCTGCGGCTGTCGCGGTCGCGCAGCAGTCGCTCCGGCGGCGCGGCGCCTTCGATGGCCGGCGGCGGCGCAGGCTGGGCCGGTACGCCGGCCGCAGCCTCGGCAGCGGTCTGCGCGATCAGCTTGTCGAGCGGCAGGTAGATCATGCTGTTGTTGGCCTTGGTATCGACCATGACCTTGGTGGTGCTGGAGAAAATCTGTTGCATCGCGTCGATGTACAGACGGTCGCGCGTGACGCCCGGCGCCTTGTTGTACTCGACCAGCACCTTGGAGAAGCGCGCCGCTTCACCTTCGGCGTTGGCGATCACGCGGGCGCGGTAACCTTCGGACTCCTGCAGCAGGCGAGACGCCGCGCCGCGCGCCTTGGGCACGATATCGTTTGCATACGCCTGGCCTTCGTTCTTCTGGCGCTCGCGGTCTTGACCTGCCTTGACGGCGTCATCGAAGGCCGCCTGCACCTGCTCGGGCGGCTGCACGGCCTGCATCGTGACGTTGGTCACCAGCACGCCGATCTTGTAGCGATCGAGGATGGACTGCATCAGCGTGCTGGTATCGAGCGCCGCCTTCTCGCGGCCCTCGTACAGCACGAAGTCCATCTTGGCCTTGCCGACCACCTCACGGATGGCGGTCTCGGCCACCATCTTGACGGTCTCTTCCTGGTCGCGGTTGTTGAATACCCAGTCGGACGCATCTTTCAGTCGGTACTGCACCGCGAACTGGATGTCGATGATGTTCTCGTCGTCGGTCAGCATGAGCGACTCGCGCGCGAGCTTGTTGCGCACATTGCCGCGATAGCCCACCTCGACGGTGCGCACCTGGGACAGGTTGACGGTCTCGTGCGCCTGGATCGGGTAAGGCCAGCGCCAGTTGAAGCCCGGCGGCGATGCATGCGAGAACTTGCCGAAGGTCGTGACAACGCCGACCTGGCCTTCCTGAATGATGAAGAAGCCGCTGACCAGCCACAGGAACAGGATTACCAGCGCGACCACGCCAGCGCTGATGCCGGCGCCGCGCGCATCGCTGCCGCCATCGCCACCCTTGCCGCCTTTGCCCCCGTTGCCGCCGAACATGCGGTTTAGGCGCTGGTTGAAATCGCGCCACAGCTGGTCGAGGTCGGGCGGTCCGTCGGACGGACGATTGCCGTCGGGACGTGAATCCTGCGAGTTGTTATCTTGAGAACCACGGCCCCAGCGGGGGTCGTTCAGAGAGAACTTCAGGCCGAGTTTTCTGTAGAGGGATTCGAGCATGCTGTCGCGTTCCGCGGGTGAGTATTCTTGTACGCAAACTCGGCAATCGCGCTGCGCAGCAAATCGATGCCGGCCCCGGTCTGGGCACTGACAAAAACGCGTGAAATTTTATCATATTCATCACGCTCGACTGCCGGGTGCAATCCCGCGAGGTCGATCTTGTTCCATACGAGGATCTGCGGGATGTGATCGGCGCCAATCTCGCGCAGCACCGCGTTCACCTGCTCGATCTGCTCATCCCGGACCTGGCTGGAGCCGTCGACCACGTGCAGCAGCAAGTCCGCATGTACCGTCTCCTCCAGGGTGGCGCGGAAGGCCGCCACCAGCTGCGTCGGCAGTTCGCGGATGAAGCCGACGGTGTCCGACACCACGACGCTGCCGACCTCGCCCAGGTGCAACCGGCGCGACGTGGTATCGAGGGTCGCGAACAGCTGATTGGCCGCGTATACACCGGCCTTGGTCATGTTGTTGAACAACGTGGACTTGCCGGCGTTGGTGTAGCCGACCAGTGACACCGAGAACGTATGATTGCGCTCGCGCGCGCGGCGCTGGGTCAGGCGTTGCCGCTGCAGCTTGTCGAGCTTGGCGCGCAGCATCTTCACGCGCTCGCCAATCAGCCGGCGGTCCGTCTCAAGCTGGGTCTCGCCGGGGCCGCGCAGACCGATGCCGCCCTTCTGCCGTTCAAGGTGGGTCCAGCCGCGGACCAGTCGCGTCGCGAGATGCTGCAACTGGGCCAGTTCGACCTGCACCTTGCCCTCATGGCTCTGCGCGCGCTGCGCGAAGATATCGAGGATCAGGCTGGTGCGGTCGACCACGCGCACCTTCAGCGCGCGCTCGAGGTTACGCTGCTGAGCGGGCGACAGCGCATGGTTGAAGATGACGATGTCGGCACCCATGTCGCTGACGGTGTCACGAATTTCCTCGGCCTTGCCGGAGCCCACATACAGCGCGGGGTCGGGACTGGAGCGCTTGCCAGTGACACTGGCCACCGGCGATGCACCGGCGGACGACGACAGTAGCGCGAGCTCTTCAAGGCTGGCGAGGAAATCCCCGCGGCCAAAATCAACACCTACCAGGACTGCGTGCATTGAATTTCCCCGGACCTTGCTGATCGCGCCGTCCGGGGCGGACGATCACTCGGATTCGGATTCGGAAGCGTTGTGGTTGAGGTTGACGGCGCGGGCCGGCACCACAGTCGAGATCGCATGCTTGTACACCATCTGTGTGACGGTGTTGCGGAGCAGTACCACGTACTGATCGAAAGATTCCACATGTCCCTGCAGCTTGATGCCATTGACCAGATAGATGGAGACAGGGACGTGCTCTTTGCGCAGCGCGTTCAGGAATGGGTCTTGTAGCAGTTGCCCTTTATTGCTCATGGAAGCTCCGTATTTTTATGTCAGGTGAGTGTGGTAACGGAAAAGCAGGCGCGTTGATGGATGCGCAAATCGCTCTCCCGCCGTGCATCCGGCACGCACTTGTGGTGCACGCCTTCGCGACGATCCGGGCGGTACAAAAAAAGAAAGTACCGCGTCACTGCCTGCGTTGAATGTAAACGATTTTGCCACACGCTGGCAAACGGCAGCGCATGAAATTTGTGCTATTCCGCCTTCGAGAAGGGGTTTTTTCCTGAGCGCAACTCTATGCGCAGCGGCGTGCCGGTCAGCGAGAAGCTCTCACGGAAATGCTTCTCCAGATAGCGCTTGTAGTTCGCGTCGATCGCATCGAGTGCGCTGCCATGTACAACGATCACCGGCGGGTTCTGTCCGCCCTGATGCGCATAGCGCAGCTTCGGACGGATCGCGCCCTTGCGACGCGGCTGCTGATGGTCCACCGCTTCCTGCAGTGCGCGCGTCAGCTGCGGCGTCGGCAGCTTGCGCATCGCAGCCCCATACGCCGCGTCAATGGACTTGAGCATCGGCGGGATGCCGGTGCCCTTGATCGCGGAGATGAAATGCATCTTCGCGAACGACAGGAAGGACAGCTTGCGGTCGATCTCGCGCTTGATATGGTCGCGCTGATCGGTATTGAGACCATCCCACTTGTTGACGCCCACCACCAGCGCCCTGCCCGATTCGAGCACGAAGCCAGCAATGTGCGCATCCTGTTCCGAGATGTCCTGCTGCGCATCGAGCAGCAACAGCACGACATTCGCATCCGAGATCGATTGCAGCGTCTTCACGACCGAGAACTTCTCGATCGCTTCGAATACCTTGCCCTTGCGGCGGATGCCGGCGGTATCGATCAGCGTGTAGTGCTTGCCGTCGCGCTCGAACGGGATCTCGATCGAATCGCGCGTCGTGCCCGGCATGTCGAACGCGATCACGCGCTCTTCGCCGAGCAGCGTGTTGACCATCGTCGACTTGCCGACGTTCGGACGGCCAACGATGGCGATCTTGATGCCGCGCACCTTGTCATCTTCATCGACTTCTTCCGGCTTGCCTTCGCTCGCCAGATCGAGCGCTTCAGACACCAGGTCAGCGACGCCGTCGCCATGCGCGGCAGAGATCACGTAGGGATCACCAAGACCCAGTTCATAGAAGTCGGCCGTGACCGACGTGTACTTCATGCCCTCGGACTTATTCACGACCAGCATCACCTTGCGGCCTGCCTTGCGCAGGAAATCAGTGATGGTCTTGTCATGCGGGGTCAGGCCCTGACGACCGTCGACGATGAAGACCACGACATCCGCCTCGGCCACCGCCTGCTTGGTCTGCTTGGCCATC
>JACCDI011294805.1_pt1 | contig 17544 bp, 14 predicted proteins | sample 7442791 | NCBI WGS metagenome assembly JACCDI01 (sample SAMN15323434, study PRJNA562643) | freshwater metagenome | isolation source: river surface water | place: USA:Blue River Watershed | collected 2017-08-15 | reverse complement strand
GCCGTTGCCACTGAAGCGACCGCCGAGGCCTGATTTTTCGCCACTCAAGATTCAACACAGACCGGCTGGAAACAGCCGGTCTTTTTTATGCCGAAGGCTTTGGACTGCGGTGAGAATCACCGCTTTGCGATGCCCGGAGAATTCTCCACACCCAACCGACTCCGCTCGTAAAACGTCCCACCTGCAAATGAAATGACGCGAACTTTTTCTGCGTGCTTGACCATCCCGTGTTCCCCGTTTTGACTGCGGCATGGCGAGTGCGAAAAGTGAGGGGTTTGTGTGGTTGTGGCATTATCTTTCCCGTCACAAAAAAGTTTTTCTTCCTTCCCTGGTGGCACTTTTTTTTACCGCTGGATTGTCTCTGGTTTTCCCTTGGTTTTTGAAGGACTTGATTGGAGATCCCAGTGATGCACTGCGGCGCGGGGTGATTCCGCAAGACGTGGCGCGAAAAGTGGACCGCGACGTTCTTGTGATGGTGGCCGCTCTGGCATTGCAGGCATTCATCGGCTTCTGGCGTGTGCAAGGTTTCATTCGCTCAGGCGAAGCGGCTCTGAACGATATGCGCAAGGATTTGTTCGATCACTTGACGTCGCTGCCAGTGGCATTTTTTCAAGAGCAACGAACAGGAGCCTTGAGCAATCGCATCTCTTCAGATCTTGCGGTGGTTCGTGAAACCCTGATCACCACCGTTCCGCAAGCCGCCAGGCAGACGGTGATCTTGATCGGAGGGTTGGCTGTTGTGTTTTATTCTTCCTGGAAACTTTCATTGATGATGCTGTCCTGCATTCCTTTCGTGGTATTAGCCGTGGCATTGATCGGCCGACGGGTGAAAGCTCATTCCAAGGCATCGCAGGATGCGCTTTCGGAATCGAGTACGATTGTAGAAGAGGTATGCCAGGCGATCGCTGATGTGAAATCTTATGGCAATGAAAATTACGAGAGGCATCGCTATGGCAAAAGTTTAAAGGCATTTTACGAAGTCACCGTGCGTGGTGCCCGCACTCGCGGTTTGTTTCTATCCTTTATCATTTTTGTGATGTTTGGCACCATTGCCGCTGTTGTTTGGTTGGGTGCCCGCATGCTAGCCCATGATGAGATCACACAACTGCAATTCACCTCATTCATTCTGTTCAGTATTTTTGTGGGAGCATCGTTGGGAGCATTCCCCGAAATCATGGCGCAAATTTCCGCAATGAACGGTGCCAGTGAGCGATTGCGTGAAGTGTTGTCTCAAACTCCGGAACGACAGGGTGGCACCATGTTGAAAGACTTTCGCGGAGAAGTGGCGATGGATGGAGTGGTCTTTCATTATCCCTCGCGACCCGAACGCGCGGTATTGAGTGGTGTGAGCTTCACAGCGAAACCTGGTCAACGTGTGGCCCTCGTGGGATCGTCCGGTGGCGGTAAAAGCACGATCTTTTCCCTGTTATTGGGCTTTTATGAGGTGGAAGCCGGCAACATTCGTTTCGATGGTGAAGAAATATCCAAGCTGGATCTCGGTAAACTTCGTAAGCTCATCGCCGTAGTGCCGCAAGAAGTGATGTTGTTCGGTGGCACAATTGCGGAAAATATCGCATACGGTAAACCAGGTGCCACAAAAGCAGAGATCGAGGCCGCCGCGCGCGTGGCGAATGCGCATGAATTCATCTCTGAAATGCCGGAGGGCTATGAAACCGCTGTGGGACCGCGAGGAGTCAAATTATCCGGTGGGCAGCGACAACGCATCGCGATTGCCCGGGCTGTACTGGCCGATCCGCGGGTATTGTTGTTGGATGAGGCTACCAGTGCTCTGGATGCCGAGAGTGAACGCCTCGTCAATGAGGCCTTGGAGCGATTGCTGCAGGGGAGGACATCCTTGGTCATCGCACACCGCTTGTCCACAGTGCGAAATGCCGATCGCATATTGGTGGTTCAAAATGGCCATATTGTCGAAAGTGGCACGCATGATGAACTCATGAATATGGCCGGTACATATCGAATTCTGGTGGATACCCAGCTCGTTTGAATGCGGAATTTCGCATCCCATGCGGAGAAAATTTTCTTTCCTGAAGCTTTGGGGCAAGCCTATCATCTGCGCGTGAAGGTGAATCTCTGCCAAGACATGCAACGTAGCCCTGAAGACTACGTTCGGGCGATGTATCGGGCGATGGTTCAAGCGCGATTGTTGGAAAACAAATTGTCCAGTTTGTACAAAGCGGGAAAGATTGTGGGTGGTGTCTATTTAGGCAAGGGGCAGGAAGCCGTAAGTTCGGCGCTGGGTGCGGCATTGATTCCCGGACAAGATATTTTTGCTCCGTTGATCCGCGATCAAGCTGGGCGCACGGCATTTGGCGAACCGTTCATTGATTGTGCCAGAGCCTACTTAGGGTCTGTGCTCGGTCCGATGAGAGGTCGTGATGGTAATATCCATCGCGGACGTCCCCAGGAAGGCATGCTTGCCATGATCAGTCATCTTGGTTCAGCGGTGGCCGTGGTAGCAGGATGCCTGCTCGCCAAGCGCTTGCAGGGAAAGTTGCCAGGTGCTGTCGGTGCCACTTGTGTGGGGGATGGAGCCACGTCCACAGGCGCGTTTCATGAAGGTCTTAACATGGCGGCTGTGGAAAAACTCCCCCTGGTGGTGATCGTGGCGAATAATCAATTCGCGTATTCTACGCCGAACAACCGTCAGTTTGCCTGTGAGGACTTGGTGGACCGAGCGAAAGGATATGGCGTCACGGGTGACAGTGTCGACGGAACGGATTTTCTGGCATGCGCTGAAGTGATTGGCGGTGCTGTCGAGCGTGCGAGGTCGGGCGGGGGACCGCAGCTGGTTGTGGCAAAATTGCTCCGTCTCACTGGTCATGGCGAACACGATGACGGTTCGTATGTGCCTGATACGATCAAGGCTGGGGCTTATGGTCGTGATTGCATCGAGGTTGCCGAGCGACAGTTGCTCGATGCGGGAATTTTCTCATTGGAAGAAATTTCGACGATACGCGAGATCGCGGTGGTCGAAGTACAAGCCGCGGTTGCGCAGGCTCAGCAGGAGCCTGTGCCTGATCCTTTTCAAGAGGACTGGCGCGCATTCAATACGGATTTTTCCCAGCCTTACCATTGAAACGCATGAGTGTAACCTACATCGATGCCATCCGCGAAGCGCAAGAAACATTGCTGCGCGAAGATCCACGCGTATTTCTTTATGGGCAGGATATCGCGGCTTTCGGGGGTGCATTCAAGGCGACAAAGGGACTCGTCGAGCAATTTCCTGAACGTGTTCTGGACGCGCCGATCAGTGAGGATGCGATGGCAGGCTTGGCCATCGGCGCGGCATTGCAAGGAATGCGTCCCATCATTGAAATGCAGTTTGCTGATTTTTCTTCGATCGCGTTCAATCAAATCGTAAATCATGCAGCCACGCATTTCTATCGTACGGGGATGCCTGTGCCTATCACAGTTCGTCTACCATCCGGCGGCACAGCGGGTTCGGGTCCGTTTCACAGTCAAAGCATGGAGACGATCTATGCTCATTATCCCGGTGTGGTGGTGGTCACTCCCGCCACAGTCGCGGATGCCTATTCCATGCTGATCGATTCGGTGAAAATCGATGATCCGGTGATGTATTGTGAGCACAAGTTCCTTTATCGCTGGCTCAAAGCCAAGTCGCTCCAAGGAGACGGTCTGCCCATTGGTCGTGCGCGTATCACCCGCATGGGGCGCCATGCCACAGTGGTGACATACAGTGCTATGGTTCATGAGGCAGTTCGTGCTGCAGATCGCTTGCAGCAGGAATCCGGTTGGGAAATTGAGGTGGTCGATCTGCGCAGCGTGAAACCGCTGGACATTGATACCGTGCTTGCCAGTGTAGCCCGAACCGGACGTTTGTTGGCACTCGGCGAAGCCTTTCCTTGGGGCGGAGTGACGGCCGAGGTGGTGTCTCGTGTTGTCGCCGATGGCTTTCATTTGTTGGAAGCTCCGCCGATGCGATTGAACTCCCGCGATACACCGGTGCCGTATCATCCCAAATTGTGGGCGGCTCATCGCCCGACGCCGGAATCGATTTGTGATTCGTTGCGAAAACTTTTATCCTACTGACACATTATGCCCAGAGTTGCGATAGTCATGCCCCAGTTGGGGGAGTCCATAGCCGAAGCCACGGTGGTGCGCATGTTGGTTTCTGTGGGAAGTCCTGTTAGGATTGACCAGGAAGTCATCGAGGTGGAAACGAACAAGGCCACCATGGGTGTCACGGCCCTTTGCTCGGGCGTGCTCGAGGAATTGCGCGTCGAGGAAGGTGTTAGCTATGCTGTGGGAACCATTCTCGGCATTCTCGACGTGACAGAAGAGGAAGTGGTTCGTACGGGGGTTGACACAATGGAAGTGATGGAGCGTAAACGTGCGGAATCGCAAAGCGGAACCTCACAGGTTACCGGTGAACAAAATTTGCATTTTGCGGTGGATGGCGATGGCTATGAGGAAACGGCTCCACCAGAAATCGTGCCCAGCGTGCGGGGCCTATCAGTACCAACCGGTACCATGGGCGCTCATTACATTTCACCTCGGATGCGCGCTCGCATGGACGAGATGGGGCTGCGCGAAGCGGATCTTTCCGCCATTGTGGGAAGCGGCGCTGGTGGTCGTGTCACGGTCGATGACTTGGAAAAATTCCTCGATTACATCCAAACTTGGCCGAGCAGCCAAGCGTCACCGATGCGTCTCGCCGTGGCCGATGCCATGCGGCGCAGCTGGACGCGTCCTCTCGCTACCGTGGGAACTTCGGTGGGACTTGATCGAGTTTTATCACATCGGCGCGGGCAGGAGAAAAAAGCGGGTCCTACTCTCTATTTGCTGCGTGCTTTCGCTTTGGCTCTGAAAGAACAGCCGGAAGTCGCGGGCTTTCTGATCGGATCGAAGGTGGTTCATCCAAGATCCTTCGATATCGGAGTGGCTGTTGCAGTGGATGACGGCGTTTTGGTTCCGGTGATCCGTCAGGTGGATCAAAAATCACTTTCGGATCTTCTGCAGGAATACGATGATTTGGTCGATCGTGCACGCCGCCGCCGCTTGACGGAAGCCGATACCAAGGGAGGTATTGCCACGGTGACCAATTTCGGCACCTTTGGTCTTACTTGGGGCACCCCGATTCCATTGCCGAATGAAACCTTGATCCTAGGGATCGGTGCTGGAGTGAAAAAGCCTGTTTGGAGTGAAACCTTGAGTGCCTTTGTGCCGGCCACCGAAGCAGACCTGGAAATGACCTTCGATCACCGCGTTGTCGATGGTGGGGGTGCGGGTGTGTTGCTGCGGCGGATTGTTGCACTGTTGCAAGAACCCCAATCTCTTTGAATCATCGATCGTCCGACATTTCACTGCAAGAACATTGTGCTTTGGGGCGTATGATCGATAGTTATTTCATGCCCATGTTCCGTATCATTTGGCCTGCGATTTTACTGACTCTACCAGTGCTAGGGCAGGCGATTCGATTCAATCGGGACATACGTCCGATTTTTACGAAGCATTGCACATCCTGTCACGGCGGCGTGAAAGAGGCAGGAAATGTTTCTCTGATCTATCGTGAACGCGCTCTGGGTGAAGGGAAGTCGGGGGCCCGTGCTATCGTGCCGGGTAAGCCTGAAGAATCAGAACTAGTGCGTCGGATTGTTTCCAAAGACCCGGACGAAGTGATGCCCAAACCCAAGCATGGCCCTCCGCTGGTGGAGCGGGATGTGGCGCTGATCCGTCAATGGATTCAAGAAGGTGCACAATGGGAGGAGCTTTGGTCTTTCATTCCTCCGCGAGAGGTCGCACCGTCGGCTTTGAGAGATCAGCAGTGGCCACGCATGCCACTGGATGGCTGGGTTTTGGCAAGTCTGGAAGCCAAGGGCATGAAACCATCAGCCGAAGCGAGCAAGGCAGAGTGGATCCGTCGAGTTTCACTTGATCTGACGGGGCTCCCGCCTACGATGGAGGAGTGGATCTCTTTCCGGGATGACCAGTCACCACAAGCCCACGAAACGGTGGTTGACCGTTTGCTGGCGTCGCCGCACTACGGCGAGCGCTGGGCGGTGATGTGGATGGACCTGGCTCGATATTCCGATACGAAGGGATTCGAGAAAGACCCAGCCCGGACCATCTGGCCTTATCGCGATTGGTTGATCCGGGCATTCAACAACGACATGCCCTTCGATCAGTTCACCATCAAACAGCTGGCCGGTGACTTGATGCCGGCGCCAGCGGCTGATGATTTTGTCGCCACCGCCTTCCATCGCAATACGATGAACAACACCGAGGGTGGCACGGACGACGAGGAGTATCGCATCGCCGCTGTCATCGATCGCATCAACACGACCTGGACCACGTGGCAAGCAACCACGTTCGGTTGTGTACAATGCCACTCCCACCCTTATGATCCCTATCCGCACGAGGATTATTATCGTTTCATGGCGTTTTTTGATAATACCGAGGACGGCGATACCAACGACGATTTTCCTAACACCAAAGTGGCAAATGATCCTGCGCGGCAGTCTGACTTGACTCGTCTGGAAAAAGAGCGTGATGCCATGCGCAAAGAGATCAATGACGAGGCCTTGGCTGTGGCTCGCGGCATCAACGATTACCAAACTTGGAAGTCGGTAGCGACCAAGGCATCTGCCACTACGGGTGGAATCATGCAAAAAGATGACGGATTGTTTTATTCTTCCGGCACCAATCCCACGAATTCCTCCTATACATTGACATTTCCTGCACAGTCTTTCGCTGCCATTCGTTTGGACATTTTACCATTGTCCGATGATCCGAAGCAGTGGTCGGGTTTGGCAGCGGTGTGCGGGGATTTTCATGTTTGGCTCATTCATCCGGACGGACGTCGTGAGCAAATCAAATTCAAGGAGGTGATCGCGGATGCGATGTCTGGTCCATTCGATCCCAATGAAGCCATTCGTCAGGGCGGCCCCGGTTTCGGTGACTATCCCGCGCAACGTTCCCCGCGTTGGTGTGTGTTCGTGCCCGAACAGCCTGTCGTGGCTCCCAACGGTGCACAGTTGGAAGTCAGTCTTTACCACGCTCTATCCTGCAATGCGGACAACCAACCATCGATTTTGAAAAAGTTCCGTCTGTCGTTCTCAGCCAATCCCGTCTTGCAGCAGTTCGTCCAGAGTCCGTTGAGAGCGCAGCGCTGGGCGCAGCACGGAGAATTGAATGCAAAATATCAGTCGATTCCCGGACAAATGGTTCCGGTCATGAAGGAGCGCAGCCCCTCCGCCAAGCGGGACACGCGTGTATTCATCCGCGGCAATCGTTCGACTCGCGATGAATCCGTTCAGCCCGGTATTCCGCAAATTCTTTTCCCTCCAGAAAAAAACGAACGCCTATCCCGAATCGACATGGCACAGTGGTTGATGAGCGAACGCAATCCGTTGACCGCTCGCGTCATGGCGAATCGACTGTGGGCCGAGCTCTTTGGTATAGGGATCGTCGAAACGCAGGAGGACTTTGGTACTTCCGGAACCCCTCCCACGCATCCCCAGTTACTGGATCACCTCGCGCTTCGTTTGCAGAAGCATCACCGTTGGCAGATCAAACCTTTCCTGCGGGAGTTAGTGCTGTCCGCCACGTATCGGCAGCAGTCAAAAACCACGGCTGATCTGTTAGAGAAAGATCCTCGCAATCAGTGGCTATCACGCGGACCCCGACAGCGCCTTACTGCAGAAATGGTACGCGATCAATCCCTGCTGGTTTCAGGTCTTCTATCGAGAAAGCAGTTTGGTCCTCCCGTGTTTCCGCCGCAACCGGAGGGTATATGGAAATCGGTTTACAACGGCGCGAAATGGACCACCTCATCGGGAGAGGATCGCTATCGCCGCGGAGTCTACACTTACAGCAAACGCACGAGCGGTTATCCGGCGTTCTTGACGTTCGATGCGCCCAGTCGAGATGTGTGCTCTCCGCGTCGGGTCGGTTCCAATACACCGCTCCAAGCCTTGGTCACTCTGAACGACCCGGCTTTCATCGAGATGGCCCAAGCTTTTGCCAAACGCATGACGGCATCATCGCCAGAACTGCCAGCCCAATTGTCTTCCGGTTATGAGTGGTTGACACTGCAGCAAGCGCCCAGCGTCGTGATTGACGCCCTTCAACGTCTTCATGCCGACGCCGTGACCGAGTACAAGCGTCAGCCCGCTGAGATGCAAAAGCTCGGAGCCACGCCAGCGGATGCGGCTCTGGTGTTGGTGGCAAATACCATGCTCAATCTTGATAGTGCTCTCAATCGTTAATTACGAACCATCGATTTTTATGATGCATCATCTGCAACTGGAACATCTCACACGCCGGCATTTCCTCAGTCAATGCTCGGTAGGGCTCGGTGGTCTGTGGCTGGCCTCTCAGGGATTGAGCTGGGGGGCATCCCCCTCCATCAAAAAAGATCCGGCCCAGCCGCTGTTGCCCGATTTGGCGCACTTCGCGCCGAAAGCCAAGCGGGTCATTTTCATGCACATGGCCGGATCGCCGAGCCAGTTGGAGTTGTTTGATTACAAACCGGAGTTGCAAAAATTGGACGGCAAGGAGTGTCCTCAGGAATTTCTCGCGGGCAAGCAGTTCGCCTTCATCCAAGGTGTTCCTCGCATGTTGGGTTCACGCTTTCCGTTTCATCAGGCGGGGCAGAGTGGTCAGTGGATTTCAGATCGCTTGCCGCATCTTGAGACGGTGATCGATGAGTTGTGCATCGTGAAGTCGATGCATACGGATCAATTCAATCATGCACCTGCACAGTTATTGGTGCATACCGGCTCACCCCAACTCGGTTGGCCTTCGGCCGGGGCGTGGGCTACTTACGGACTTGGCTCGGAGAATCAGAATCTCCCGGGCTTTATCGTCATGACATCGGGCGGTGTGAATCCTGATGCTGGAAAATCCGTCTGGGGGTCCGGCTTTTTGCCGTCCGTTTACCAAGGTGTTCAATGTCGTTCCCAGGGCGAGCCGGTGCTTTTTTTGCAAAATCCCGAGGGGGTTTCCCAGTCTTTACGCCGTCGTACTCTCGATGCTCTCTCCGATATCAATGCCCAAATCGCCAAGGAAGTGGGCGATCCCGAGACAGTGACCCGCATCGCACAATACGAGATGGCCTATCGGATGCAAATTCACGCGTCTGATGCCTTCGATATCCTGCAAGAACCGGAATCCGTGCACAAGGCCTACAACACCAAACCGGGTCATGAATCATTTGCGAACAACTGCCTTCTGGCACGACGACTGGCCGAGCGAGGCGTGCGATTCATCCAGCTTTTCGACTGGGGTTGGGACTCTCACGGCACCGGGCCACAAACTGATTTGCGTCAAGGGTTTGCTGAGAAGTGCAAGGAGATTGATCAGCCCATCGCCGCTCTGATCAAGGACCTGCGGCAGCGTGGCTTGCTCGATGAAACGCTAGTGATCTGGTCTGGTGAGTTTGGTCGCACGCCGATGCGTGAAAATCGCGGCGGGGTCGAGATGCGGCATGTTGGCCGAGATCATAATCCCGGTGCATACACTCTGTGGATGGCGGGTGGGGGAGTCAAGGCGGGCTACAGCCACGGCGAAACCGATCCCATCGGCTACGAAGCCATGATTGATAAGGTTTCCGCGCATGACTTCCATGCAACCATGCTGCATTTGCTGGGTTTCGATCACGAAAAATTCACCTATCCTCACCAAGGTGCCATGCATCGACTGAGCAATATCACCAAGGGCGGTACCAAAGTGATCCAAAAGCTGCTAGGTTGATTACGGCGAAGAGTCGTTCCGGCGTCCTCCCAGGATTCGAGCGTATGGCCGAATTTTTTTCTGATTGACTTCCAGGTGGAATTGCGGATAGCCTAAGTCATATTGAAAAACGTCGTATTCAGACTCTTCCTGATCATGCTGGTTTCTCTTTCTCAGATACCGGTATTGCCTTGGATGACGCTGATGCTAGCCCAATGGGATCGCGGGCATGAGGTTTTGATCGAGCAAAATCAGGGAGTGATCACTGTGATCCTAAGGCACGGGGACGTCCACGAAGCTCATACCGACGCGCTTGATTTATGGATTCAGGCAGCAGGGCATGCGGATACCGATCCGGATCATAAAATGAGTTTTTCCCACAGCAACGTTTTAGGAGAAGAATCACGATCTCATTTTGAGAGCAGTTTGATCGCGTCTTATCGAGCGACTCTGCAAGAATGGGATGCATCCATCTCAACGAAGTCGATGACTGACGATGAGTTCGTGGTAAATTACGACAAGTATCATCGAATATCCGCCATTCCGCGCGGTCTGAGGCAGACCGTTTTGCTGGTATGATGGATTCCTAAATCGATCGTTCCGCATCAATCTCTGATAGAATGGAATGTGTGGCTCGAATTCGGATGTTTTTCCACGTCTATGTGATCGTGCCATCTCACCCGATACCAAGTTTTCTCGCTTCAAAACCGCTGTGGATATGGTGCACCTGCTCTTCAAACCACCCTTAATGTCATTTTTCAAACAGTCTTGTCTCGATGTCTTTGTCCCCTAAATCGCCTGCATCCCTCTCGTCCGGAAGTGTCTTGACGCTATCTGCCTGTTCCCGCATTTCGTGGAAAACTTGTGGCTGCGTGATCACTCCGATGTTGTCGTTTTCTTCCAGTGCGTATGATGGGGAGATTCTGGATGAACAGCGTTATGACATGAGTTATCAGCTGTATCAGGAGCACAATGACCGCATGCGCATCGAATCTTACTACCTGAGAGGCGACCTTGTCATTGATGCTGACACTTCCTTTCGTTTCCAATACTTGCGCGATGCCATCAGTGGTTCCTCTCCTACCGGTGCTCTACCCGGCGGATTGCAACCGTTCTACGCCACGATCGAAGATGTGCGCCACGGGATTCTAGGCGCGCTATCCCGGCAATTTGGTGATCACCGTGTTGAGTTGGAGGTTTCACGGAGTGAAGAGGAAGACTACCTTTCCTACGGTTATGCGCTCAGTGATACTTGGGAGCTGAATCAAAAAAACACGACTCTGCGTTACGGAGTCAATGTGCTGGATGATGATGTCAGAGTGATAGGCATCAGCGATCAGGACAAAAAAAATTACGATCTCTTTTTGGGGGTGGCGCAGTTGATTGACAAAAACACGACAGTCTCTGTCAATCTTACTCTGGGATACAGTGACGGGTATCTGAATGACCAGTACAAGGCCATTCAGCGCACTGACACCTTGACCTTGCCGGATGATTCGCAAATTCCGGTGGTCAACATGTATGCGGAAAATCGTCCTGATAGTCGAATGCGCGAGGTCCTGCAATTTCAGGGCACGCACTATGTTGAATCGGCGCGTGGTGCGATCGATGCCGTATTGCGTTTCTCTCACGATGATTACGGTGTTTTTTCGCAAACACTGCAGTTGGAATGGCGTCAAGCGGTCGGCGATGCATGGGAACTGACACCGTTCATACGTTACTATCATCAGAATGCGGCTGATTTTTTCACCAATTCTCTGGATGATGTGCCGATCGAAAATCCTCCTGACTATCCCGATGGCAGCGGTCCCAATTATTCTTCGGACTACCGGCTTTCTTCTTTTGATGCCTTGAGTTACGGCATCAAGCTAAGATACCAGCTCAATGATCTTTCCGCCGCTTCTTTTGCTTATGAAAATTACAGCATGAGTGGTTCTGGGGCGCGAGTGGCTCCATCGGTTTCCTACATCGTGGCGGATATCTGGACCGCAGGAATGCAGCTTTCATTCTAACATCATGAAATCCCAAGACTCATCCTTGATGATTGCTCCCGATGCACGCGGTGTCAGGAAATTGGAGTTTTTCGCATTGGGTACACCGTGCGTGATTCAGTTTCGCGAAGACGATGATGAAAACGCATTGAGATACGTGGCTTCATCATTGGAATGGTTGACGAAGTTCGAGGCAAAATACTCAAGATTTCGACCCGACTCGCTTGTCTCTCAGATCAATGCTGCCGCAGGGATCAGGGCGGTGGCAATTGACGCCGAAATGCACGAAATGCTGGAGTGGGCCGATCGACTTCATCGACTGACTGATGGCATACTTGATGCGAGCATGCTGCCTTTGTTGCGGATTTGGGACTGGAAATCGAACATGCGGGACCTGCCTGATCAAAAATCCATCGACAACGCTCGTTCTCTGACCGGTTGGCATCTCGTGCAACATGATGAGCATCGTGTTTATCTTCCGAAAGTTGGCATGGGACTCGATTTTGGAGGTTTTGGTAAAGAATATGCGGTGGATCAGCTGGCGGATATCTCAACGAAATTCGGCATTCGGGACGTGCTTATCGATCTTGGTCGCGACATTTATGGCAGAGGTGGAAATGGAATTCATCCGTTTTGGCATGTCGGCCTGGAGGATGCCTGTCGACCGGGGTCCTGCTGGGGCGGTGTTGCCGTCTCTGGCTTTGCTCTTTGCTCTTCCGGTGATTATGTGCGTCGGTTTGAACTGAATGGCAAACGCTATGGTCATATCATTGATCCACGCACTGGATGGCCCGTGGCCAATGGCATGAGATCCGTGAGCGTTTGTGCGCCGACTTGTCTGCAGGCAGGGATTTATAGCACCGCGATTTTTGTGATGGGTCGCAAGGAGGGCATACGATTCGCCGGATGCGCTCGGGGGGTCGATGCCAGTGTAAGGGATGACGACGGTTTTGAAAGCACCCGAGGTTTTGTTCAACGTCAGGTAGTGGCGGCATAACAACAATTCAGTTCCAATCAACAAATCAAATCTAACAATCATATGATGAAAAAAATGACAATCACCTGGCTTTGCGGATTTCTGCTGGCGCTTACCCAATTCACATTTGCAAAACCCGAAGCGGGACATGCGATGCCAAATCTCAAGGGTTTGTTGCCGGGCGAAAAATTGCCTAATACGGCTGGGAAAGTCGTACTGGTGGACTTCTGGGCATCCTGGTGCGGTCCCTGCAAGGCCTCGTTTCCGGCGTTGGCGCGCTTGCATCAACAATATGCGGGGAAAGGTTTGGTGATCATCGGTATTGGGGTTGATGACGACCCGGCCAAGCATAAGGCATTCATCGCCAAACAACAGGTGCCCTTCACCTTGGTGCACGATTCCCAGCAAAAGGCCGTTGCGTTTTTCTCGCCATCGACCATGCCCACAAGCTATTTGGTGGATCGCAAAGGCATCATCCGTTTTCTTCATAGCGGATTCAAGGGTGCCAAGACGGAGGCCGAATATGCCCAGGAAATCGAATCATTGTTGAACAAATAATCGCTACTGTTTTATATTATGAAAATCCATCGAGTCGTATTTTTGGTTGCCATTGTTTTGATGCACAGCAATTGCTCGGACCGTCTGGTGCGAGTTCAGCCTTACGAGCGGGGCAATCTTGCCGGTCCGTTGATGACTCCCAACCGGGATCCCTTGTTCAAAGCCATGACCGAACATGCGTACTTTTCGCGCGAAGCCAGTTTCGGCGGCGGGGGCGTAGGTGGCGGCGGCTGCGGATGCAATTGAATTTCCTCTTAATCCATTGATCGAATCTAAAAAACATACCTATGATCATGAAAAACCATGTGAAAAAATCGTTCTGCGCCCTGCGTCGGATACTCTCAAAGTCCAGTTCGCTGCTGCTGTTGTTCCAGCGTTCTCCCATTGTCCAAATGCTTTTACCTGAAGCGAATGTGTTAGGCACGGCACACGTCATGAACGCGACCGCTCTGACCATTTCCACTGTTGTGGGATTGGGCGCATACGATTCTGTATCAGGAGCCACGGCTGTGGCTCAGACCGCTCCGTCTCCCGGAGCCTCCGCAGTGAGTGCAACATCCGGCACGAACCTTAATTTTGTGGTGCAAATTACCGGAGCGGGTGGTCATACCCCTGCGAGTTGGACCGTGGTGGGAGCTTTGCCACCAGGGTTGGTCCACACCAATGCAAAAAATTCAAAAACCGATTCGATCACCGGCATACCCACGCAGGCTGGGGCGTATCCCATCTCGATCAAAGCTTGGGAAAATTCGAATTACTCGGGGCGCTCGGCGACAGGCTCATTCACCATCAATGTGGCAGCAGCGCCAGGGATTGTGATCAGTTCCCAGCCATCGTCGATTACGATTGCCAGCGGAACTTCGACGACGCTTAGCGTGGTGGCGAGTGGTTCGACGAATTATCATTACCAATGGTATGAGGGATCTTCCGGCACAACCACAAAACCCGTGGGAACAGACTCCAGTTCCTTTACCACGCCGGTTCTTACCACTTCTACTTCCTATTGGGTGAAAGTCACCAGCGCGGCATATCCCGCTGGAAAAAATTCCAACACCGCTCAAGTCACCGTAGCTCAGCCCGCGAGCATCGTTTCTCAACCACAATCCAAATCCATTTTAACAGGAACCAGCACCAGTTTGTCGGTGACAGCCGCTGGAACTGGTTTGATCAGCTATCAATGGTATCGCGGCAACAGTGGTGACACTTCATTTCCCGTGGGAACCAATGCGTCGACTTTTGTCACTCCGATTCTCACCAGTAATACCAGCTACTGGGTCAAGGTCACCAATCCCGTAAACCCCACGGGTTCCTTTTCGGATACCGCTGTGGTCACAGTCAACCGCGCGGCAACGATTATTACCCAACCGCGACCCACAACAATCGCTGCAGGTAACAGTGCCACATTGCAAATCGTCGCAGCAGGAACGGAGCCGATCACGTATCAGTGGTATCAAGGAAACGTGGGGGACAAGTCGATGCCTTTGGTGAATGACTCCGCGACATTCGTAACTCCATCGCTCACCACCAATACCAGTTACTGGGTCAGTGTGTCGAACCCATGGAATGTCGCGCCGATCAACTCCGCCGCTGCTCTGGTAACTGTCAACCAACCGGCTCAAATCATGACTCAGCCTTCGTCTTCGCGAATGTTGTCTGGTAAGACAGCTACCTTGAAGGTCGTCGCATCAGGCACCGGTCCTTTTGTCTATCAGTGGTATCAAGGGGAATCGGGTGATACTAGCACGCCCGTGGGAAGAAATTCCAGCACCTTCACCACTCCAAGTTTAAAAACGGACGTGAGTTACTGGGTTAAGGTCTCCAGCATCACTACGCCACAAGGTGTCTTATCGGAAACATCGAGAATCGTCGTTCTGAATCCGGTTGTTTTTACAACTCAACCCAAGTCGCAAACCATAGCCACAGGAAATTCCATCACTCTTACCGCTGCCGTCACGGGTAGCGGTCCCTTCCAATATCAATGGTATGAAGGGAATGTCGGTATCGTGACCAAGCCCGTGGGAGATGGCTCGGATACATTCATTACACCGTCGCTTGTTGGTTCGACCACCTATTGGGTGAAAGTCACCAGCGAAGCTTCGCCACTGGGAGTGAAGTCCTTGCCGGCGAAAATCACGGTGCATATCCCGGCCGCGATTGTCAGTTCCACGAACCTGGTTTATGCAAAAACCGGCGCAACAGCGAAATTGAAGGTGGTGGCTTCCGGAACGGCAAGGTTGATTTACCAATGGTATCAGGGTGAGTCTGGTGATACTTCGTTCCCAGTGGGGAGATCTTCGTCTTCGTTTACCACCCCTAAACTTACCACCAATACCAGCTACTGGGTCAAGGTGAGTAATGCGATTCATCCCGCTGGGGAGAATTCTCCCACCATGTCAGTGATCGTGGGGGCACCTGCCACAATCTTGACGCAGCCTCAGTCCACTTCGGTGGAAAGTGGGCAGTCGGCAGTGTTGACTGTTACCGCGAGTGGTGTTGATCCCATGAGCTATCAGTGGTATCAGGGACCGCTAGGCAACGTGACATTGCCGGTGGGGGAAAATGCTTCGACTTTTACGACGCCCTCATTAACCGCTAACACCAGCTATTGGGTGAAAGTTTCCAATCCACTGCTTCCTAACGGGATACGGTCCGCGCTGGCGACTGTCACGGTAACGCCTCCCGCCGCGATTCCTGCGCCGAAGCCCTCCGTGCCCGAATTATCCGCTTATGAGGACTGGGCACGCACGCAGTTCGAATCCTCCCAGTGGACAGACGAAAGCATATTTGCCGCGCAGGCGGATCCTGATGCCGACGGAGAAAGCAACCACAACGAGCGAATCATGGGAACGAATCCACTCATCGCTGATGGCGCTTTGCTAACAGTCACATCAACTGTGGAGTCAGTGAATTTGTCATTTGTTGCTCGCAGCACAGCGGGTGGCATCGATGAAAAAGTCACACGACATTACGTCATCGAATCCTCTGCCAATCTCGAGGAAGGAGTCTGGCGAAAACTCTCAGGTTATGAAGACATTGTCGCATCGGGACAGACCATCTCCGTGACTCTTGCGCATCATTCCGATCAAAAATGGTTTCGCATCAGAGCGTGGCTGGTTCCGTAAGAGAATGCCATCGCGGTTTTTCTTTTCTTGGGGGAAAGCCGCGATGATTCTTACGTCCTCATTCTTGAAGAAGACTCCATCAGTTCGGGGATCAAGAAAATTACTTCATTCGCTAAAATGTCCCAAGAAAAAACCGACTCAAGCGTTCTTACAGATACGAGCATGTCTTCCGGCTCGTATCCAGACATGGGACAAACGCAGGAACAATTCATCGAATGGGCGCTCAAGGAGTATGAGCGTCCTTTGATCGGATACGCCCAAGGGTTTGTTCACGATTGGGAGCGAGCCCGTGATGTGGTGCAGGATACCTTCATACGCCTCTGTCAGCAAGACATGGCCAAGGTTCGCGACGGTGTGAAAACCTGGCTTTTCACGGTTTGTCGCAATCGTGCGCTAGATGTGTTGCGCAAGGATTCCCGCTTGGTGGAAATGGATGAGAAGAAACTGCATGGCATTCCTGGTAAAAATTTCTCTGCTTCTGATCACATCGAAAAAGAAGAATTGCATCAGCGTCTGGAGGGATACTTGCAGCGTCTGACGCCGAATCAACGCGAGGTGATCAATTTGAAGTTTCAACAAGGATTGAGTTACGACGAAATCAGCCAGATCACCGGTCTAAGCACCGGAAATGTGGGGTTTCTCCTGCATCATGCCATCAAACGCCTGCGCGAGTGGATTCCTCGCGATATGACCTATCAGAACGAGATATGAAAATAGCACCTGATCATCCCGATTTCACCGCATGGCTCATGGGCGAACTGCCGCATGACCAGTCCGCTGCTTTCGAACGTGAGATCGCTGCAGATCCAGCTTTGCAATTGGCGGCACAAGAGCAGCAGCAATTTTTGCAGCAATTGTCGCAATGGATGGGCGGCTCATGCGAGGTTCTCGATGCGCGTCAGCGAGAGAAAATTTTCACGGCTGCAAGATATCGTGATGTGCCCCAAGCAGTGTCTTTACCTGCGCAACGCGTCAATCGTGGATGGGGATGGATCACTCTTGCAACCGCTGCGCTGGCAGTGATTGGAACGTGGGTTGGTTGGCAGTTTCCGCTCAATGGCGGCAAGACGGATTTGTCATTTGACGAGGTGACGCGTGAAATTGCGCTTCTTCCTGCCGATGCCGCGGGTTTTCCCGGGGCAACTGATGGCAAAGCCCCCCCAGCTACGACATCTGTCGGCGG
>JACCDI012061477.1_pt1 | contig 17566 bp, 15 predicted proteins | sample 7442791 | NCBI WGS metagenome assembly JACCDI01 (sample SAMN15323434, study PRJNA562643) | freshwater metagenome | isolation source: river surface water | place: USA:Blue River Watershed | collected 2017-08-15 | reverse complement strand
TTTAAAGCAATATCAGTGAGAATCTTAGCCGTTGAAACCTCATCAGGATAGAAAACTTCCGAAACAATCCAATCCATAATATCTATTTTTTATTGTTCACTCCAAACGACTCTTTTTATATAATCAGTGTAGCTCAAAATTATCCTAACTACCTTTGCTGAAACGTTTGGCATCGAGTAATCAGAAACCAGTCTAAAATTCCTATGTGCACCTGTCTGTTGCTGTTCAAGCTGAACTAAACCTTGCATGACTCTCTCTGGATTATTTCCAACCATCATAACCGATGCTTCCTCCATTGCCTCAGGTCTTTCATGAGCTTCTCGGATATTTAATGCTCTGAAGTTTAGTATAGACGATTCCTCAGAAATAGTACCACTATCAGATAAAACCGCAAAAGCATTCATTTGTAATGCGTTATAATCATTAAATCCAAGTGGTTTTAAAAATCTCACATTAGGATGCATATCGACTTTCTTTTTCTCGATCATGTTACGTGTGCGCGGATGCGTACTAACAATAACTGGAAAATTATATTTATCTGCGATAAGATTAAAACATTGCAACAGTTTAGTAAAGTTACTTTCACTGTTGATATTTTCTTCACGATGTGAAGAAACCACAAAGAATTTACTTTCTTCTAGATTCAACCTATTTAGAATATCTGATGCTTGAATTTGAGCCATATAGTGATTTAGCACCTCAAACATTGGAGAGCCAGTTTTAATAACCCTGTCAGCAGGTAAACCTTCTCTCAATAAATATTCACGGGCAATATCACTGTAGGTTAAATTAACGTCGCTAATATGGTCAACAATCTTCCTATTTGTTTCCTCAGGGACACGTTGATCAAAACAACGGTTACCCGCTTCCATATGAAAAATTGGAATATGGCGTTTTTTTGCAGGAATAGCACATAGACAGCTATTGGTATCTCCTAGTAATAAAAAAGCATCAGGTTGAATAGCCTCAAGTAAAGGGTCTATCTTAATTAAAATTTGACCAACTGTTTCTGTTGCTGTTGCACCTGCTGCGTTTAGAAAGTAATCGGGTTTTCTTAATCCTAAATCTTCAAAGAATATCTGGTTAAGTTCATAATCATAATTCTGACCAGTATGTACAATAATATGTTCTATTGCTTCAGAGGAATCTAAAGCTGCTATTACCCTTGACAACCTTATGATTTCAGGTCGAGTTCCCACAACTGTCATTACTTTTAATTTCATTTCTAACTACTTTATAGAATTAAACATTTTCAAAATAAGTATCTGGATCGTTGGGATCATAGAATTCATTAATCCAAAAATTTGTATACAATACATCATCCCCAATATTTTTAATATTATGGGTATACCATATAGGCATATCCACATAAGATGGGGCATCTCCGTCTAAATAAAAGTCTAATACTTCATCGGTACCAATTCGCCTTAACTGTATCAAAGCTTTCCCTTTGATTACTGCAAATCGTTCAATTTTTTTTGTATGAAAATGATTACCCCTTGTTATTCCTGGAGCTGTTGTCGAAAAGGAAACCTGGCCTCCTACTCCTAAACGAATTATTTCCACAAAAGAACCTCTATCATCAGTATGTTTAATAAATGAAACTGGAAAGTGATTAGCAATATTAATGTAACAACGAAAAGTATTAAACAAATTCAATTCAAAAGTAGAACGTAATGAAGGTATAATTCCCTTTTCTTGATATTCTGATTTAAATATTTCCAATAGATCTAATATTTCAGATACCTTTTTTGTCGATGTAAATGGAACTATAGCCTCAAACCAACTTTTTGCATTCCTAATTTCATTAATTATGATTTCTATTAGTTCACTAACATAAATTAACTTCAACTCACCATCAATATCTATATTTGGAGTTTCATTATTAGCTAATTTATGACAAAAAGTAGCAATAACTGAGTTATAATTGGGATGTCCAAAAGGTCCGAAAACATTAGGAATAATCAATCCTGTAAATTTTCCACCTGATTTTTGTGACCAATTATATAATAATTTTCTACACTCCTTTTTTGATTTCCCATACTCATTATCTCTTTCTTCTTGTGTTGATGAAGCAAATATTAAATGTGCCTTACTTTTTGAAGATTCTAATGCGACCACTAACTTTTGAGTCAACTCAATATTAGTATTAAAAATAACTTGGGGATCAAAGTGACGGTTCAGTGCTGCTAAATGAACAATCACATCGCATTCTGCAACAAATTCATTTAATTGTGCTGTATTTGAAAAATAGTGTTTGTGAAAAGGTACTTTTTCAAACTCCTGAGGGTATAAACCAATAGTATTGTATAAATGTGTTCCAACAAATCCCGTTTGCCCTGTTATCCCTATTTTTAACATCTTTCTAAATTGTAAAATAATCTAATGGAAATTGAAAATCATCAATAATCTCTTCAAAATTAATATCCGAAATAACTATTAATTTTGATATTTTTTCTAATTCATGAATAATGCTTCTTAAACATGCTGGTAAATCTAATACACCAAAGGTTTGTCAAAATAGCATAAATTCAATATCAGAAAATTTAATCTAGGTTTATGAAATTTATCAACTAAAATCAATTGAATTTTTAACTTTTTGAATTGCACTAAACTATAGTTGCTTAATTTTATGAACTTACCAAGCTTTAGTATCATACACATTATTTTTTTTAATATGTATCCATTTGACTTTATAATCAATAAAAAATTATTAAAAAGAAAAATTCAAATCTGTCTTCAAGGCTATTAAATTGAATTAAATCAGCCTTAATCAACTCATACAAAGTTATTTAATTCCTCACCAAATATTTCCTTTCGAATTATAGGCAATTTCGATAAAAGCAGTTTTATCCCTTCAACTCCTTGTTGCACCGTATTGTGAGAATGGTAATCTTCTATTGTTGAAACAACTTGCTCTCCTTCTGAAAAATATTGAGCATAATTCAAATCCCGGTTATCCGCAGGAATTCTATAAAAATTTCCCATATCTTCAGCCTTGACCATTTCTTCTCGAGTACACAAAGTTTCATACAATTTTTCTCCGTGTCGGGTCCCAATAATTTTAATTTCAGCATTAGAGTGGCACAATTCTTTTAATGCTTGTGCCAAATCACCTATTGTGCCAGCAGGTGCTTTATTTACAAACAAATCTCCTGGATTTCCATGTTCAAATGCAAACAAAACTAAATCTACGGCTTCGTCCAATGACATCAAAAATCGTGTCATTTTGGGATCTGTTATAGTAATTGAACTACCTTCTTGAATTTGTTTTAAAAATAATGGAATTACTGAACCTCTTGATGCCATTACATTTCCATAGCGCGTCAAGCACACAGTTGTATCAATTAAATTTCTAGAAGCTGCTATTGCCACCTTTTCCATTAATGCCTTAGAAATTCCCATAGCATTAATTGGATATGCTGCTTTGTCTGTACTTAAGCAAATCACTTTTTTAATTTTATTTACACTTGCAGCATCAATTACATTTTGAGTACCAAATACATTTGTTTTAGTTGCTTCTAAAGGGAAGAATTCGCAGGAAGGTACTTGTTTTAATGCTGCAGCATGAAATACATAATCCACGTCCCTCATAGCTCGTTCCACACTATCATAGTCACGGACATCGCCAATATAAAATTTAATTTTATTGTTCTTTAAGTGATTACGCATATCATCTTGTTTTTTTTCGTCACGAGAAAATATACGAATCTCATTGAAATGGTCAGTATTAATAAAACGCTGTAAAACAGCGTTACCGAATGATCCTGTTCCACCCGTAATTAATAATTTACTGTTTTTTATCATAATATTTAAGATTAATTTTCGTTAAAAAACTAAATGTTTTATCAGCCATCCCAGTCCAAGTAAAGTTCAATGACCGTGTAAAAGAATCATAAGAAATCTTGTCTCTCAAAGATTTACTTAACAAAAATTCTCTTATTTTATTTTGAGTATCAATTAAATCTAAAGGATTAAAATACATCCCACTATTTTCTCCTAAAACTTCTTGCATAGGACCAAATTTTGAACAAATAATAGGGAGACCAGCAGACATTGCTTCAATTAAGATAATAGGTAAGTTTTCACATGTAGAAGCAAATATAAATCCATCTGCAGATTTATATTCTAAAAACAACCTATCATGTGGAAGCCCACCTTTATACTCAATACATAATTTACTACTATCATATAAATCTAAGGCTTTGTTAAATTCATGAAGACTTTCTAATTCTGAAGGTCCTATTAAAATTAGTTTAATGGGAATTCCAGAATTGTAAAGTTCACAAACAGCTTTGACTAAATTATTTTGATGTTTATAAGGAGAGAGTATTGAAACATACAATAATTTATAGGGATTATCAAAACTATATTCCGAAATAGATTTTTGTGATCTAGGCTTTTCAGTAAATTCATAGTTAATACCATGAGGAATTATATCAATATAACTAGTTACACATACTTTCGAACAAATTATATTTTTAGCATACTCTGATAGAAAAATTAAGCCTCCAGCAGTTTTAAATGTATATGATTGGGTAATCCTTAATAACAAAAATTTAATTTTTTTTAGAGTACTTTTATACCTAAACGCTTCATTTAGATCAAAAGGTAACATATTCTGTGAGAGCGTTACAAAAGGCCTAAAAAATGACAGAAATGTTCCTCCAGGAACAAAAACAATGTCGCATAAATTATATTTTAATTCGCTCGAAAACAAAAATAATTGAAAATAAAACGCTGAGATAAAATTTATTTCAAGGTACCAGTTATTTTTCTTTTCAATCCAATCAAAATCAGGCAAACACGATAGTGTCTTTTTATTTGACCAAACTACAATCTTGGTAAACCCATGTTTTTGAGGATTAGATTCATTTAGTAATTGAGATAAGTGTGTTACACCTCCTCCTTGTCTTATATTACATGCATCAATACCAATTATCACTTTTTATTTATTTTATAAATAATTGAAATCAAAATATTTAATAGCCAAAAAATAACTAAAGAATAAATACAAAATTTATAAATAACATTTGAACTATAAGCATACCAACGAGGGTAAGTTGAAAGAATCATTATCAAATAAATTACCCAAAATTGGGAGACTTTATTGTTCATTTTTATGGCTCTATAAAACAAATAGCCCATTATTAATCCCACTAAAATAACCCCAAAATATGATAAATAAACATAAAAAAAAATAGGAAGTAGCCCTCCTCCTCCAGCAGAAAAATCACCTTGAAGATATAGAGCTAGATTAGCTTTTTCAGGAAGTAAGCTGTAAGGTGAAATAATCGCAAAAATATTATAAAGAAAAATTTCAAATCTATCTATAATTGAAATCAAATTAATATCTATTAAACCCAATAACCTAGTTGAACTATAATATACATCAATCTGATTACCAAAAAACGTATATCCAGCAAACTGAATATTTTCTTTTACTATGGCAAAAACATCAAATATTGAATCAGGTGCAGATCTTATAAAGCCGAATAAAATAAAAAAGACTAATGGAATAAAAGAAATAACTAAGATCCTAAATAAGGATGTATTTGGATTATCAAAGTGTAGTATAAAAATTAATAAAATACATTGTAGAAATTCTACACGACCACCAAATAGAATCGCTTTTAGCGAATAAAACATCGCTAAGAGAATTAATAAAAATACACGAAATTTATTCTTGCCTGAAAAAACATATGACACAGGATAAAAAACAATAAAATACTCAAAAATGGCAGTCCCTCCCAAATTCGAAGTATGCATATCTGAAGATCCATAACCACCTGATTCAAATATAGTATTACCAGACCTCCCAAACACTAAAATAATTATTTGAAGTAATAATAAAAAATAAAAAATAAACGGTTTATCCTTGAAAATCAAAAAATTATTAAGAACAATAGGCTTATTTATCCTGGGAAGAATAAGGCTAAACGAAGACCAAAATAAACAAAGTATAACGAATGTTCCAATATATAATCTTTCAAGATCAAAATCATTTCGGCTGCCTAAATGGAGTGGGAATGAACTATCAATAAAATGAAAAAACGCTACTAACGTATAAGGCAGAACGAAAAGTAAGAGTAGAGAAAAAGGCTTAAATTTTCTATATTCAAATACTAACAATATTTGCAAAGTCAACAGTAAAATACTTAAAATTAGTATGGGAAAAGAATAGAAAAATGTAAAAATACTTAATAATAAAATGATCAAAGCCAAAGCTTTGATCATAAAAAAAGATAAGATTTTGAAATTATTTTTTACCATCAACATAAAATTGATCTAAAATAATTTTTACTCTATACGATACTTCATGAAAATCTGATAAGACTTTTTTATACCCATTATAAGCAATTTCCTCTCTTTTTGTCGAATTCTGCAAATAAAAATTTATTTTATTCAATAAATCTTCTTTTGATTCAAAAAAAACAGCTTCTTTAGCGGGAATGAATAACCCAGCTAAATCATCAGTATACATTGCAAGCATGAAAGTTTTTGTAGCAGGAATTTCAAAACAACGTCTTGTATAAGTGTCTGAATTTAGAGTGGATAAAAATACCAAAGCAATTTTTGAAGAGTTCAAAACAATATTATAGTCAATTAAATTCAAGCTCTTTATATCACCAATTCGTTGAATAAAATATTTATAATAAGAAGACCTGTGCCACTCAGGGCCATATATTTTTAAATTTATACCATTATCGATTAAATACTTTAAATAAATATCTCTTCCGTCGTTTTCATAATGACCAATAAATACAACATCATATTGCTTTGATATAGCTAAAGGGAAATTAATTGACTTAATAAAATATGATCTTAACAAGGTGACATTTGAATAACCAATTTTATTATAGTCCAGATTATTTTTATGTCTATAATAAAATATATGCTTGCAATATTTTAAACCATTAAAATATTTTGACCAAAAAAAGGGTTTGTAAAGAGGACTGAAAGGATCATCGTTATTGTAAAAATATATAATCGAACGAGTAGATATAAACCTCAGTACGCTTTCTTGTATTATTCTTGGTCTATAGAAAAAAACAAAATCATAATGGTTACATGAAATTAATTTATATAAATCACTATTAATTTTAGAAATTGTTGGTCCGATTGTAAACTTTATCTGAAAGTTATTAAATTTAGTTCTCAATGGATTTCCAGATGTAAAATATTTATTAAACTTGAAAGATTCAACTTCTAATCGATTAGCTTCAAATGCAGTACATATTGCGTCTTCATGAATCGAAGAGATATAATCACCTACAACTAACACTCTTGCAACAATACTCATAGACGTGGAGTTTTACCTATAAGTTTCTTTAAAAATATAATTACATAGTCACAATTTTTACGTCCCAAAAAGAGTAACGCATAAAAGTAGAAATAATACAAAAATGAAGAATTGATATTTATTTCTTTTTTCAATAATGTATTATACTTGATAAAATTAAATACACCATTATCTCTTTGTATAGACAAAACCGGGTATGAATATTTTGACAAATCCTTAAGAAAATAATTAGTAACATCAAGCTGATATTGAACATCAATGTATTTAGTTATTACTAAAAAGGACTTCATGAAATTGATAGAATTCTGAATACTTATTTTACCTGGTGTATATTTTGAAGATTCATTAATTGAAGTTCCAAACTCAGGGATACCTCTCGAGTTATCATCCATAACCGTAATAGGGATATCACAGTAAGCACTAGGATATTTCAAAACTAAGTTAGCGCACAAAAATAGCTGATACAACAAAGTGCCATTAAACTGGTCAGTGTCAAAATATGTTTGAACATATTCTCTTTTAAAACAAAATCCAGAAATAAAAACAGACTTTCTAAAAAAAGCATTAAATGCATCAAGCCCAGGCTCAAAAAAACAATGTGTATCAAAATATTTAAACTCTTCTTTTATCCCATTTGAGTGAATTACAGTATACCTTCTCAGTATATAACCTAAGTTGAGATTATGCTTTAAAAAGTTTACGTATTCTAATAATGATTTTTTTTCAAAAGTATCATCATCACCCATGTACATAACATATACACCAGAGGACTTTTTTATTAGTTCTTTTATATTTCCATCATACCCTAAATTAATTTCATTTAAAAATAATTTACATTCGAATTTAGAGGTAGATTTAAAATCATTAACTACTTTGATAATGTGTTCTCTATTGGGACTATTATCTTCACAAATAATGATTTCAATTTCTTCACAAAAAGGATAATCTATACTATTCAATAATTTAAATAACTGATTAGGTCTATTGTATGAAGGAATACAAATTGAAAGTAGCGGTTTTTTCTGTGTCATTACTTTACTAAATTATCCAAATATTTGAATAATGTATTTTGTGGCACAGCCACCAAATTCCAAGTTTTACTGAAATTAAAATCTAACATTCCATCTTTACGTAATCTGTATATAATATAATTTGGTCCTAAATAATTTCGTACATCATCAATTTCAAAATGCTTTTTAGTAACATGATTGTATTCAAAGATAATTAAAGGCGAATTTTTTTCAATTAATTGTGATCCTCCTTTTAATATTTCAAGTTCGGCCCCTTCTGTATCAATTAAAAAAACAAAATTTTGATCGTTATCTGTACTATATAATTCATTATCAATTGTTGTTGCTATCAATTTAGTTCCTATACTAGCATCATTTGTAATTCCACTTGCAGTTGAATTTGTAAGATTAAAATTAAATAAGATTTCTTCGACTTTAGAAGAAACAGGCTTTTTTATAAGTTTAGTCTTAGAAAACTTGTTTAAATCGATTGTTTTTGAAATAGCAATCTGTTGTTCAATTTGAGGCTCAAAAACAGTTACATTTTTTACATTAGGATTAGATGAATAGTCTAAAACGAATTCCCCAACATTACCCCCAATATCAACAAAATGCCAATTTTTCTGATACTGAAAAACATAATCTAAAAATAAATGAGTTTCTTTTTCATTAAATTTGCCATTTATTAACCTACCATAATTGTCAGCTATTTTGTGATTAAAATATAGATTGCATCCCTTTACATTGAAAACATAATCCTTTGATATTTTTCGATATAGATAACCCAGTCCGCGTATATTTATCGAAAATGTTTCGTGAATGAATTCATGAAATGTTGCAAAGATTTTAATTATTGATATTAACATAATAGATTAGTTTAATAGTTTATTTTATATTTTTTAAGCCATTTATTTAAAATAATTAATGCATACAATTTAGAAGAATTTGAATATCCTTTCTTTACATTTAAACACATTTGAAGAATAACTTTTTTATCAAAAATATGTGCAAATTCATTTATTTCTTCTATAAAATTATCCTGCCATTTATTTGCAATCCAATCATTCAACGGCAATGAAAAGCCTTGTTTTCTATCAGTATTAAAATTAGTATTAGGCATTCGACTTAATAGCAACTCTTTAAGAAGAATTTTTAGCTTTCCATCATTTACTTTTAGACTACTGGGTAACTCAGAAAATGCAAATTCAATAATATGCTTATCTAAAAATGGTGCCCTTAATTCTAAAGATGATGCCATACTTGCTCTGTCAACTTTGACTAATATATCATCAACTAGATAATTTTTAAAATCATATTTAGTTACATCTAATAATCTATCACTTGATATTTCAATATCAGGCTTTGATTTTATATTAAATATTTCATTAAAATATTCCTTTGACATGACATTTTCTATGCTATACTCATCAAAAAGACGATTATGCAAAAACCTTTCATATGTATTTCCGACAGAATTTATTAAGAAATTTCTACCTCTAAATCCAATTGGCAAATTTGAAGATAATTTTGAAAGTGATTTTTTTAGAATTTCAGGTGCCTTCAAAAATATTTTGTTGTTATCAAATATGTTGGAGTAGCTGGTATATCCACCAAACAGCTCATCTCCACCATCTCCACCCAAGGCTACAGTTACATGTTGTTTAGTTAGTTTTGAAACTAAATACGTTGGTAACATTGAGCTGTCGCCTAATGGTTCATCATAATAATCTAAAAGCTCATCAATCATCCTGAACTCAATTTCATTTCCATTAAGTTCATGATGATCTGTATTAAAATAATTAGCAACTTTTTTTGCATAAACAGATTCATCAAACTTCCCGAAACCATTAAATGAAATATGAAATGTTTTTAATTTATTTGTGTTTTCAACTGCATAAGAGGTTATTAAGCTACTGTCGACTCCACCACTTAATAATACCCCAAGTGGTACATCTGATATCATCTGGCTCTTAACAGAATTAGTGAGAAGCTTATCAAGTTTTGCTTTTAAATCTTCTTTAGTTTTACCACTATTCTCATAATTTGGAACATCCCAATATCTGTCTATTTTTAGAGTCTGATCATTAATATCATAAATTAAAAAATGCGCTGCAGGAAGCTTAAAAACGTCAGTAATAAATGATTGATTGCCCTTTACATATCCATCCTCTAAATATTGTTTTACTGCCTTTTTATTTAAATTCCTCGGAAGCTCATTATCAATTAAAAGCTGTTTTAATTCAGACGAAAACGAAAATCCTTTGTTATAATTCCAATAGTACAATGGTTTCTCCCCACTTCTATCTCTTGCAATGAAAAATAAATTATTTAACTTATCATATATAGAAATTGAAAACATTCCATTGAGCTTCTGCAAACAATTGATTCCCCAATGTTTATAAGCATACAATATACATTCAGTATCTGAATTGGAAATAAATTTCTCTCCCAAGCTAATTAACTCGACTCTTAACTCATTAGCATTGTATATCTCCCCATTATACACAATTATATAATTACCATCATAAGTCTGCATTGGCATGTGCCCATTTACAGATAAATCCTGAATAGCTAATCTACGGCTACCTAAACCAATATTATTTTCTTGAGAGAAAAAAGCCCCATCGTCATCAGGCCCCCGATGATAAATGGAATTTAGTTGATTATTAAATAACTTCCTGTCTATTCCATTTTTTTTATAAACTCCTAAAATACCACACATTATTTCATAACATTTATAAATCTAATCCAACTTCTATTTTCAAAAAAATAAAGAAGTAAAATTTTTAATATTAATACGCCTATTGAAACTGAAATTGCACCAAAAACTCCAAATTTTCTAACTATCAATAAATTAAAAATTATTAATAATACTCCTGCAATAATATTAGGTAATAATAAATTTTTTAATTCTCCAGTACATTGAATAGAAAAAGATTGAATCTGACTATAATTAAATAATAATGATGATACCGAAATAATTAAAAACAAATTAGTATCAATTAAATATCTAGTACCTAAAAGATATTTTAAAAGAAATGAACTTAAAATGTACATTATAAATAAAATAAAAATTGAAGAGATAAAGTACACTCTCTTCAATAAACTAATTTCACTTTTAATATCATTCAAATTCGAAATATCAGTAGATTTACTAATTTTTTCATAAATTATTGGTCCATAATACATAATAATTAGTCCATTAAGTGCAACAAATGGAATAACTGATATTTGAGAATAAGAAATAAATATTCCTAAATCATTAGAAGCGCCTAAAGAATAATTTAGTATCCACTTGTCTGCCCAAGACTGAGTCCATAAAAAAATATTTAATATTAAAAAATTAATTATAAATTTTTTAATATTTTGCTTATTAGGTAAATCATTGCCAGATGAAAATAAAGTAAGTTTGTTAATTTCTTTTTTAGAATATTGATTAGAAATATATGAAGATAAAAGCCAAGCAAACATTACAATATATATATCCTTCAAATCATCTAGCGTGAAGAAGAGAAATATTACAATTAATAATTTAAGCCAATTGAACAATGAGGTTGCAAATGTATACTCTAATCTTTTCCTCATTAAATGTAAAAAAGATGTGTTCCATTGACCTCGAGCATCTAAAAGTAAAGTCCCTAAAAGTAAAACCGCTATAATTGCTTTATAAATAGTTTCAAAATAAAAAATATAGCTAATAAAAAGAATTCCAGTAATTATAGTTATCTTTTGAATTAGTTTAAGAAGTTTATTGACATAATCAAATGACAAAAGTGGTTCTTTATATAAATAAAACCTACTGGCACCCTGCATTAACGGAGAGACAAAAGTTGTAATATAAAAGCTACTTATAGATGAAATTAGTCCCAAATGCCCATAATCAGACGGAGTCATTAAATACGTGAAAATCTTAATTGTTATAATTCCAGAAAAAAACATGGAAATATAGGATAAAAAAGTTATGCGAAGCTCAGAATTAATTTTAAATATATTTAACATTTCAATAAGTTAAGGAATTGACTAATTCCTCATACTGTTTGGTAACCGAGTTTGGATCGTATCTGTAAAGAAAATCTTTAGCTTTTTGTGCCTTATTCATGGAAATGGAAAAATTTTCAATTGCTTGTGTTATCTTATTTGTAATATCTTCGACATCATCAGTTTTGGCAAGAATGCCCAAATCACCATCCATTAGCATTTCCTTTGGGCCACTGGGACAGTCTGTACTAACAATTGGAACACCTAGCGCCATTGTCTCGGAAATTACACATGGCAAGCCTTCCCAGCAGGATGTTAGAACAAACAATTGTGCCTTGCTAACCCATTTCCAAGGATTCTTTTGAAAACCAGCAAAAAAAATGAAATTTTCGACTCCCAATTCTTTTGCCAATATGAACAATTCATTACTGTCACCTTTGCCTAATATTACCAATCTTGTTTCTGGAAATTTAGCATTTACAACAGCAAAAGATTTTATTAACAAGTCCTGTCTTTTTTGAACTGTAATTCTACCAGAATTAATGATGATAAAACTATTTTCATTACAAAAATTAAAGGGGAAAGTAACTTCCTCTTTCCCCTTTAAAATAATTTCATTAATAGGAATCGGATTATGAATTAATCTTGTTTTTGATTGATCAATCTTATGTTCATTTAACAGATCATCCATACTTTCTATTGAAATACATTTTACAACATCAACTAAAGTATTATTATATACATACCTAAATGTTTTTCTATATATCTTCATGAAGAAGTTATCCATATTTTGAACATCATTCATTGCAGCAGAGACATGTGCATGCTCAGAAACAACTAATGAAAACTTCAAACCAAATAACTTTTTTGCTAAAAAACATGAATAGTTAGAAAACGGAACAAAAGAAACAATAACATCTGGATTATAACTCGCTATTGCACGAAAATAACCATAGGTCATTCTTTCTATAACCCTCAATTTGGGAATATTTAGTATAAAATCATCAACCTCTATTGAATCGATTGAAGAAGGGAACTGATCTGCAAAATCACCAGTCCTTGAATTTAACAATAATTTTACCTCAAAATTATTATCACTCCAATGATTAATCAAAGTAAGAATGTCGTGTTGAACTCCTAATGCATCTAAAGTCGGTACCGCAAATAATACTTTTTTCATTATTAAAATTTTTCAAAATGTGATAAGACATTCTTAAATTTCTCAGATGACCCAATTGTAATCCTGAAATATAATGATGTAGAACTCAAATGACTATAGTTTCTAACATATATCTTTTGGGCCTCTAACTGGCTAATAATATTTAATTTTTGCTCTTCTGAATCACATTTAATAAATAGAAAGTTCGCTTGTGAATTTAGATATTTAATATTTTTCAAATCAAAAATTTTCATTAATCTTGATTTGTTTTCATTTATTAAAGAAATTCTATAATGAATATATTCAGAGTTTTCTAAAATATTTTTTGCTAAAATCTGTGTAAAAAGTGGTACATTTTTAGGATTAATTACTTTATCAATATTTAAAGTAATTTTTTCGGAAGATATTAAATACCCAAAACGTATTGATGCTGCTCCAAAAGCTTTCGATAGACTTCTAGTAATAATTATATTTTGATATTTTATAACTAATTCTGCTGAAGTAACACCATAAAATTCAAAATATGCTTCATCTAAAATAAAATAAACCTCTGGAAATTGAATTAGAAGTTCATTTATAAAATTATTAGAAATGACTGCACCGGTTGGATTGTTTGGATTAACTAAGTAAACAACCTGTGGATTTTGTCTTTTAATTTCGGACAAAAATAGATTTTGATCTAAATTAAAATTATCATCCAAATCAAAATATGAAATTCTGGCTCTATTTAACTCAGCAGTCTTTCTGAAATTATCATATGTTGGATTTAAAATTAAAACAGTATCGCCTGGATTTAATAAAGCTAAACACAAATACTCGTGTATAACATCACTACTTGCTGCATATCTTATGTATTTAGTATCCAATTTAACATACTGAGAAATTGCTTTTTCTAACTCTTCATTAATAATTGGAGGGTACCAATTTAAATTATAATTAGACAATTCTTCGATTGATTTTTTTAGAATGAAATCTGGTATTGTTTCATCTGATTCGTTCCAATCAAGTTTTATTGAATTCTGAATATCATCCCATGCTTTTAATTTAGTTAAGGGATAACTTTTAAAATTTTTTAATACACTATTCATAAAATTAAAATTCTACTTTAAAGTTAATTTTTTTCCATAATAGAAATCTGTTTGATCTGGTATGAATGGTTCGTAACCACTGCCCGGATGTAATGTAAGTTCTCCAAAATATATTTTATCGTTATGTTCATACAAATCAACACGAACATAAGGTATATTTAATGAAGCTTCCGCAGCAATTGACAACATGATTTCTAATAATTTTGGCTTCTTTAAATCATGATTCAATGATCTAGCTGGGCTACCATCCTTATTTATTGGCCCCCAATAAAAATCTAATGTTAGCCAGTTTGTATCAAAAAAATTTCTTTTAGTTTTACCCGTTCTATCTGATGCGACGTGAATAAATTCTACCACTCCGTTAATACAATGAAATTTGTAATCAATCAGATCATTACCATCATTAGGTTGTAAAAGTTCTTCAATAAATATTTTTGGTTCAATTAAATTATATTGAGGCTCTTTTGACTTTTGGTAAAAGTTTTCAGACAACCAACTGATATACTTTACTTTTTTCCTTTCCCATTCTTCAATGGTTATAATCGATGGGTTCTTTATTATATCATAATGTCCTGAACTATGATTTGATTTAATAACAATCGGCTTATTTAACTTCGAAAAATCATAATTATTTATGTCACCTACAATGCCTACTAATGGTATAAGATTTAAATTAGGAATTTTATTGACAAAGTCTCTGACTAGAATTTTATCAGCAATCATGGTATAAAATTCAATATTATTATGTTTAATATATTTTTTATATAACTGTAGCTTTTCATTTAGTCTACTCGGAAAAACTAAATTCGGTATTTTTTTTAAGTTCAATATATACTCGAAAAATATATATGTCATATCTCCATATACATTTTTTCTACAAAGCCATTTATTGATTTTTACTAATGTTGTACCTAATGTTACTTTCATGTACGTAATGAGTTATATTTGAAATTTTAATCAATGGTAAATCTGACAGGCTATCAGTGAATGTAATTAATTCTGCTGAATGAAAATTTTCTATTCTTAAATTGTTAAGTGCAACAACTTTGTTTTGTCCCATACAGTCAAATTTAATTTTACCGATTAATTTATTAGAAGAGTCAACATCTAAAATAGAACATAAATAATCAGATATATTTAAATTGGTTAAATCTGTAAATGGTTTTATATAATACAAATACCCGCCTGAGATAATAATTTTTCTATCATTAGAATATTCTGAATTAATCTTTTCTAAGATATCTAAATTTTTCTTTCCAGACAATACGATCTCAGCATATTTTTGACCGCTGTCAAATAACAATTTTTCATTTAGTCCCTTCAAAAATAAAACTGATAAAGCCTTGTAGTCAGGCCTAATTGAAAAACACCTGAGTAATATTAAAACGAACCTAAATGATAATACAGATTTACATAGTCTTAAGAGTGTGAATCGTAATAAGTTATCTTTAAGGACAAAAAATACAAAATCATCAGCGGTTTGAATCGAAACTAACGTTTCACAAAAATCAATTAAAATAATTTTATTTTTTATCACTTCTTATAATAATTTCTAAACCAACTTACAAACTTGGTGATACCTTCATTAAGTTGAACCTTAGGTTTATATCCAGTTATTTGATTTAATGAATCTATTTTTGCCCATGTCCTAAGAACATCACCTTTTTGCATTTCAACATACTCTTTAACAGCCATTTTACCTGTAGCATTTTCTATAATTTCAACAAAATTAATAAGCTTTTCTGGGCTATCATTTCCTATATTAAAAATCGAATATTTTGAAGCTAAGTTTACATTAATAAGTTTTACAATACCATTCACAATATCGTCTATGTATGTAAAATCTCTACTTAATTCTCCTTTGTTAAAAATTTTTATTTTTTCGCCTTCCAATATCGCTTTCGTAAACGAGAAATATGCCATATCAGGTCTACCCCATGGGCCGTAAACAGTAAAAAATCTAAGTCCTACAGAAGTTATCCCATAAATTTCACTAAATGAGTGAGCTATTAATTCATTTGCTTTCTTTGTCGCGGCATATAATGATACTGGTTTATCAACATTCATCGATTCATCAAATGGAGCATCTTTGCTATTACCATATACACTGCTACTACTAGCATAAATGAATTTTTTTATCTCGTATCTTCTAGAAGCATCTATGATATTAAAAAATGAAGTAATATTATTGTCTATATAAGTTCTAGGGTTTTCAATACTATATCTAACTCCTGCTTGAGCTGCTAAATGAACAACAATATCAAAATTATATTTTGAAAACACTTTTTCAACCATATCTTGTTGAATCAAATTGAATTTCAAAAAGTGAAAATTTGAGAATTTATTACTTTGAACAAAGTCAAATTCAGAGATGTCCTCTAGTTCTATTCCACAATTTTGAAGCCTTGAATGTTTTAAAGAAACATCATAGTAATCGTTTATAGAATCAATTCCAAAAACTTCAAATTCTTTAGTTACTAATTCCATTACAAGGTGCATCCCAATAAATCCAGCTGAGCCTGTAACTAATACTTTTTTATTCATTTCCAATCAATTTTTCTCTACCTATACTTATATAATCAAATCCGTTGTTCATTAAACTTTCTTTACTAAATAAATTTCTTCCATCAAATATAACCTTACAATTAATCTCGTTGGCCATACGCTCAAAATCGGGAGTTCTAAACTCACTCCACTCTGTAGCAATGATTAATGCTGCGGCTCCTTCCAATGCTTGATATTGATTTTCGGCGTATTTTATTTTATCTCCAATCTGTGCTTTTACATTCGGCATGGCTTCTGGATCATATGCCGTAACAGTAGCTCCTACTTTTGTTAATGCCTCAATGATTGACAATGCGGGTGCTTCCCTAATATCATCGGTATTCGGCTTAAACGCTAAACCCCATAAAGCAAAATGCTTCCCTTGTAAATTGTTGTTGTAATGAGCCTTGATCTTTTCCACTAAATGTAGTTTTTGATTGGCGTTCACTTTCTCCACTGCTTTTAAAATCTCAAAATCATATTT
>JACCDI011438784.1_pt1 | contig 17580 bp, 14 predicted proteins | sample 7442791 | NCBI WGS metagenome assembly JACCDI01 (sample SAMN15323434, study PRJNA562643) | freshwater metagenome | isolation source: river surface water | place: USA:Blue River Watershed | collected 2017-08-15 | reverse complement strand
TCAAGGACAGGCCGAGGAGGACGGGCAGCTGGCGACAAATCGGCTCCGCTTGTCTGAGGCCCGCCAGGGCCGAGTTCGGAGCCGATCAGCCAGCAAGCGTGCTGCGAGGGTAGTGGGCAACGCCCACCCGTCCGCCGCGCCCCCACCCTGCGGGCGGCACCGTATCGCGGACGTCTCAAATACCCCAAAACCCAAATCTCTACCCGCACGACCCTCCCACATTCCCCTACAATGTGGCACGTTTTTATCCAATCTCAACGCGAACAAAAAAACACCGCGAGGCAAGAACATGTGGGACGTAGTCGTAGTCGGGGGTGGCAACGCCGCCCTGTGCAGCGCATTGATGGCACGAGAAGCTGGCGCGAGCGTATTGATCTTAGAAGCATCTCCTAAAGAGTGGCGCGGCGGGAACTCCCAGCACACCCGAAACCTGCGTTGTATGCACGATGCACCGCAAGATGTCCTAGTCGATGCGTATCCTGAAGAAGAGTATTGGCAAGATTTGCTGAAGGTTACGGGTGGCATTACAAACGAAGAACTCGCCCGCATGGTCATCCGCGAGTCCTCAACCTGTCGCCCCTGGATGGAAAAGCATGGCGTTCGCTTCCAGCCCTCGCTCTCAGGCACTCTGCACGTCGCGCGTACCAATGCTTTCTTCATGGGTGGCGGCAAAGCACTCGTGAACGCCTATTATCGCAGCGCAGAAAACCTCGGCATCGACATTTTGTATGACTCCCCAGTCGATGATCTCGAAATTAAAGACGGCAAGTTCATCGCTGCACGTGTGGGTGACAAACGCTACGAAGGTCATGCTGTCGTATTGGGATGTGGCGGCTTTGAATCCGACCGCGCCTGGCTACGCGAAGCATGGGGTCAGAACGAGCGTGGCGAATGGCCAGCAGATAACTTTTTGATTCGCGGCACGCGTTACAACATGGGCGTCGTCCTCAAGGTCATGATGCGCGAAGGCGCCGATACCATGGGCGATCCCACCCAGGCCCACTGCGTCGCGATTGATGCCCGTTCACCCCTCTATGATGGCGGCATCTGTACGCGCATCGACTGCGTATCTCTCGGAATCGTGGTCAATCGCGAAGCAAAACGCTTTTACGACGAAGGCGAAGACTTCTGGCCCAAGCGTTATGCGCTCTGGGGACGTCTGGTCGCCATGCAACCCGGACAAATCGCCTACTCCATCATTGACGCCAAGTCTGTTGGTCGCTTCATGCCACCCGTCTTTGATGGCGTCAAAGCCGACACGCTACCCGAACTCGCGCGCAAACTTGAACTCGATGTCGACACCTTCATGGAAACGGTCAACAGCTTTAACGCCGCATGCCGGGTCGGTACGTTTGATCACACGATTCAGGACGACTGCCATACCGAAGGCATCACACCTGAAAAAACACACTGGGCGCGTCCCATCGATACCGGACCGTTTTATGGCTACGCCGTGAGACCTGGCGTGACCTTTACTTATTTTGGGCTCACGACCGACGAAAAAGCCAGCGTGTTTTTCAACGGAAAAGCGAGCCCAAACATGTTTGCCGCAGGCGAAATCAACGCAGGCAATGTACTCGGCAAAGGTTACACAGCAGGTGTCGGAATGTCGATTGGCACAGCTTTTGGTCGGATCGCCGGCACCCAGGCGGCCCTGGCAGCGAAAAAGATGAAAGAAGGAGCAGTACAGCATGCAGCAGCTTGAATCACTTACCCGCGAAGCACAGAATCTTGCGGGCGCTTCTGAGCACTCCGTGACCTGGCACAAGAAAGGCATCACTGAAAACGAAGCAGAAGTCGCGCGCCAGATGCAAATTTGTAATGCCTGTCGTTACTGCGAAGGCTTCTGTGCCGTGTTTCCGGCGATGACACGTCGCCTGCAATTCGACAATAAAGCAGATCTGAACTATCTGGCCAACCTCTGTCATAACTGTGGCGCCTGCTTGCACGCCTGTCAGTACGCCCCGCCACACGAATTCATGGTCAATATTCCTCAAGCGATGGCCAAAGTTCGCCTGGAGACCTATACAGATTTTGCTTGGCCAGCCGCACTGGGCTCCTTGTACAAGCGCAACGGCCTGACAGTCGCTTTGGCGATGGCATTCGGCTTGGCGCTTTTCCTTGTGCTCGCCTTACTGTCACAGGGTTCGCTTTGGCATGAACCCTTGGCAGGCAACTTCTACGTCGTATTTCCCCACAATACCTTGGTGGTACTGTTCGGATCCGTCTTCGGTTTTTCAATACTTGCGCTCTTAATAGGCGTCGTCAGGTTCTGGCGAGAAATCACACCCGGTCAAGCCAGTGGGGTCGCAGTCGGTGAGGCCGCGCACTATGCACTCAAGCTCAAGTATCTTGACGGTGGTCATGGCGAAGGCTGTAACGATGAAGATGATCGCTTTACCTTGCGTCGCCGTCGCTATCATCATCTGACGTTTTACGGCTTCATGCTGTGTTTTGCCTCGACCTCTGTGGCGACCATTTATCACTACGTGTTCGGTTGGCAAGCACCCTACGACTACACCAGCCTGCCCGTCATTTTGGGAACTGTGGGCGGTATCGGACTGCTCATCGGCCCAATCGGCCTGCTGACCCTGAACCTGAAACGTTCTCCCTTGCATGGTGACGCAGCACAAAAACCCATGGATCGCGGCTTTATCGCATTGCTGTTTTTGACCAGTTTGACAGGTTTAGCGCTCCTGATCTGGCGCGATACCGGTGCGATGGCCTTGCTCCTGGCTATCCACCTGGGTGTTGTGATGGCCCTGTTCCTGACCATGCCTTATGGCAAGTTCGCGCACGGCTTTTACCGCTGTGCGGCTCTGCTTAAGTCATCCATTGAAAAGCGTATGCCTAACAAGCTATCGCTCGGCTCTGACTAAATTACTCTCGCATAAAAAAAGCTCGCTGCGTTGTTCAACCATGCAGCGAGCTTTTTTTCGTCCAGTTCCCGGTAAGTTCTTAAGGACTTATTTCTGACTACTTTCAAAACCTGCGGTCTTTGATCCAAACATTCGCCGCAAGCCCAGCCACTGCTGGGCAAGGAAACTGCGGCCGTAATCTCTACTCCCCCCCGCGGGCTCCTGGTCATGAATACCAGTCTTGGCATAACCTGTGTTGTAGCGCGCCGTGCCAAACAAAATATCCCAGATCGGAAACAGTACGGCAAAGTTATGTCCATGCGCAGGCCCGGCAGTTGACTCGTCGTACTCGATCGAATGGTGATAACGATGAAACTTTGGACTCACGAGCAAACGCTCACCGATTTTCCCGAAAGACATCCGGATATTGGCGTGTGAGTAACTCTCAACCAATTGGCTCAACACGACGATCAAAATGAACTGCCCGGGTGGCACACCAATCAGCTTGGACACCAATACAAAAACAATACTGCGCAATACGCTGTCCAGCAGATGATTGCGGTTATCGCTCCACATCGTCATTTGCCGCTGGCTATGGTGGACGGCATGCAGACTCCAGAACCAGGCAAACCGGTGCTGCGCACGATGGTAAAAATAATCGACCGCGTCGAATATCAACAGGTACATGATGAAACTGACCCAGGCGATATCGGTGACACCCGGCCACAACTGATCAACGTGGAAAGTCATGAAACCTGACACGCTCGCCTGCCCCGACAAGGCATCCCAAATGGGCTGAATGGAAAAAAACAATGCCACTCTGAAAAGCCCAAGTCGATGAATCAGCGTGTACAAAATATCAATGCGTACCTGATGACGGTCTACCAGAGGTTCTACGGGACGCAGACGCTGCAAGGTGCCGAACACCACAACAATCAACGTAATCTGCAGCACGCCAATCAGTAACCACATCGTTCCATCGTAGGCATCTTCGATAAAGCCACTGAGTCCAAGATTAAAAAGCATGGGCTGGACAAGCGTCTCAAATAACCACTGCTGTGCGGAATCAAATAACTCGATTGCGGTATTCATCATCATTGCTTCAACTCAGGTAGCCGTGCAGCCGTGCGAAAGGCAGGATGCGTATCGATTGTGGCAAAACAAAACCCCTTTTGCTTCAGACCCTGGATCAGCGGCTCGAGTACCGCAGGCGCCCAGGGGTCTTTGCGAGACCAAATACCAAGATGTGCCAGCAAAATATCGCCACTGCGGATATTGCGCAAGGCTTGTTCAAGGAGCATTTGATTAGGATACTGTTCACTCGACAACTCGTCACCTAAAAACCCCGCAGGCGACCAGCCAACATGGGTAAATCCGCACTCGGCAGCCGCCTTGAGCAACGCGGGCGATGTCCGCCCTCCCGCAGCACGAAACAACGGCAGCATTTGTTTACCCGTCATTTGGTGAAAACGTTCGACCGGTCTTTTTAACTCGCGGCAATAATCTTCTGCAGACCAAATCTGCGATTTACCCTCAAGCGGTCCGGCACTTGCCCGAACCCGAAAGCGACCATCCGGCAAATCGGCCCGCCAGTAAACATGATCATAGGTGTGCGAAGCGAAAACATGGCCTTGATCACTGAGCTTTTTCCACCAGGGCGCCCAGGTATCGTCCAAACTCCCCCCACCGGTACGCGTGCGTTCATTGGCCAAAAAAAAGGTCGCGCGAACATCTTGGCGCGTCAGCACTTCCTCCACGAAAGGCGCGATCTCCATGTGCCCCGTATCGAAGGTCAAGTACACGGGCTTGGCGCACATGGCCTGCCGAGCGGGCTGTACCAACTCGGGAAATTGAGTTGGCAGAGGGGGTGCTGTGAGCTGATCGGGCTGAACGGGCTGAGTGGACTGAGCGGGCTGAACAGGGCCTGAAGGCAAGGAAGAGACCTCAGTCAGGGACGTCACGGTCTCCGGCTCAAACACATTACCCTGCTCAGTTTCAGGCTGGGCTGATGCGGTCAACATCAACGCGCACATCAGCTGAGCACAAAAAACAAACCGAACGCGCCTAATCACGACTCGCATGGTTCAAGGTCCACACCCCGTGAGGTGACTTTCCGACCGGAATTTGCCTGACGACAGCTTTTTTCTCCAGATCGATCACGGATAGCTTGCCAGCCCAGCGCGTTGTCACTAGCAAAGTTTTCCCGTCTGCCATCATTTCCATACAATCCGGACCGGCTGGTGTGCGATAGGTATCCACAACTTTCAGCGTCTTCCAATCGATTCGGCTGATGGTGTTGGCAGTCCGATTGCTGACGAAAACATGCTGTTTGTCTCCCTGCGAGCGAAACGCGTGAGCGCCCTTACCCGTAGGAATCTTGGTCTTAAGTACAGCCTTGCCGTTGGAAACGTCGTAGGCCTCGACCTCGGCGGCACCCGTCAGGCCAATCAAGAGCGTTTTATCGTCAGGTGTCAAATATAAATCAGCAGGTGTTTTTCCAACCTTGATTGTCCAGAGACGCTTTTGCGTAGCCAGCTCAATCGCGGTGAGCTCATGGCTATCCTGTAATGTGATGTATGCAATTTTGCTTTTGCTGTCGATCGCGATGTGGCTGGGTGTCTTTCCGGCAGGGATGCGTTTGACCAGATAGAGCTTGAATTCACCCGACTTGTTTTCACATGTGTAGATGTCAACATGGTTTAGACGATTTGCAGCCGTCACAAACCATTTCATATCCGGCGAAAACCGCAAATGGTAGGGATCAACAATCCCTGTGAGTGTGCGCTGAACCTGCGCAGTCTTTGGATCTAGAAAGGTGATTGAATCACCCTCGGCATTCGCCACCATGACCGATTTTTCATCCGGGGTCAGGTATAGATGATGCGGCTCTTTGCCAACAGGGACGCGTTTGATTTCAGTCCATGTCGCAGGGTCGATCACGCTGACATCGGCATTGAGGGAATTCAACACCAGGATAGGCGGTGCTTTCTGCGCGGACGCCGTGCTGACAGCGCCTAACAATGTGGCGGTTGCGACCGCGAAAACACCCAGGGACCGACGAATAAAAATTTCAATGTTCATGTGCAGCCAGCGGCTAAAAATAAAGAAAAAAAACGTTCTCCTATTTTCTCACAAGACCATCGAAAACCTCGCATGCTTTCGTCAAACAAATCCATAAAGTATCAAGCTATCCGGGTTGATGTACCGCTGCTCCGGGATATGGCATACGCATTGTCAAAATCGAGCCGGATTCGGATTCGGTGCAAAACAAACTTTGTCGATCCGGACCACCGAAAGCGATATTCGTCACGGCTGAGGATTTTGGACTAGACCAGACCGCGATCGGCTCGCCTCTGGGGTTAATCAGCCAGACGTATCCTAGGCCAGGATTTGCAATCACCAGATTACCTGCTGCATCCATCGCCAAGCCATCCGGACCACTTGGACCATAAGACGTGAAAAACTGCCCAACCTTGGCTACGCCACCGTCTGGCATGAGCGGTACTCGCCATACGCAGTTACCTCGTGTGACACCCACATACAGGACACGCTCATCCGGCGACAAGACCAGACCATTAGGGCTGGGTACATTTCCCAGCAAGAGATCCAGCTGTCCTGATGCGCGCAGACGATACACGCGTCCGGTGGGATCATGCAGCCCCGTCTGCCCCTGGTCAGTAAAGTACAGATTGCCGCGGGAATCAAAAGTGAGGTCATTGAGACCTTTGAAACCCTCTGTATTGCGGCGTATCAGGTAGGGCATGATCTGCCCGGTTTGGACATTCAGTCTCATCAACCCATTTTTATAGTCGGTGATGAGAAGTTCGGTGGGCGACAAGAACTTCATCCCGTTGGGTTCGCCATCGTATTCGACAATCTGTGTCCAAGCTCCCTTGGGATCAATTCGAAACACCCGGCCGAAAATAATATCTGTAACGTAGAGATTGCCTGCCGGATCAAATACTGGCCCCTCCAGAAATGAATCCATTGCGACCCCGCCGCGATTGACATCGGCCCACTCGGAGCGCACACCCGTGCGTCTTAAGTGAGCGGGCATCTCAGTAAAAACTTCGGCTGTGGTGAACTCAGGAGCGTTTTTAAAAAACATGGGCTTGATCTCTTGAATAATAAGTAAATAAGACGTAACACTTAATTCTGACAGTTTTACAGCGGAAAACACTAAAATGGCTCTACTTAGGAGGCACTATGCGCGAACTTGATCGTATTGACCTCAAGATTCTGGATGTCCTGCAACGTGACGGTCGCATTTCGATGACCGATCTCGCTGAACGCGTCAATTTGTCCGCCACACCCTGCTCCGAACGCGTGCGTCGGCTCGAGCGCGAAGGTGTCATCATGGGCTATTACGCCCGCGTCAATCCAACGGCTTTAGGTAAAAATCTACTCGTTTTCCTCGAGATCAAGCTTTCAGCCAAGTCCGACGATGTGTTCGAAAAAGTAAAAAAAGAACTCAGTTACGTCCCGGAAGTCATGGAGTGTCACCTCGTTTCCGGAGATTTTGATTACCTGATCAAAGCCCGGCTACCTGAAATGAACAAATACCGACAGTTGCTGGGGGAGATCCTCAAGCGACTGCCTGGCTCGGCTGAGTCCCGCAGCTACGTTGTCATGGAGGAAATCAAGGAAACGCTTTACCTGGCGGTTGATCGCTAAACCCCTCAATTTTTACGTGCGTTCAAGGGTACGGACAAAATCCCAGAGCACTTCATTATCGGATGTCGCGACATTGAAGCGGAACCAGCTTGACCGCCGATCACCTGGATGAAAATAAGATCCTGGCGCTAACCATATCCCTTTTTCAAGCGCACGCGTTGCGACTTTCGCGCTTTGCTCGGCGTTGATTGGGAGTTTGGCCCAAAGAAACAACCCCGCGCCAGGCTGATCAAAAATCTCCATCTTCAAAGTCTGCATCTTCTCGACAACATGGACATGCGCGACGCGCAACTTTTCTTTCAAAAATTCAATATGGCGTGCATAGTGGCCTTCACTCAACACGTTTGAAACGATCCGCTCGGTGACCTGCGAGGACGTCAAACCCACTGCCATCTTAGTGCGCGCCAGATCGGCCAGCACCTCAGCGTGTGCCGCGACATACCCCACACGCAAAGTCGGTGTAATCGTTTTAGAAAAGCCGGAAATGTAGATCACCTTGCTCAAGCCTTCCATCGCAGCCAGACAAGGCGCCTCAGAGGGTGCGAGCTCTCGATAGATATCGTCCTCGATGATCCACAAGCCCTCGCGTGTCACCATTTCCAATAAACGCTCGGCATGGGACATGGTCAAAGAGGATCCAGAAGGATTTTGCAATACGGTGTTGATGAAAATCGCTTTGGGTCTGGATTCTTTAAAAACCCGTTCGAGCTGCTCAAAATCGTGTCCTTCGGCTGTGCGGGCAATACCAATCACCTTCAGGCCTGCCAACTGCAAAATCTGTAAAAGATTGCAATAACACGGGTCTTCGACAATGACCGAATCTCCCGGACGCAACAAGGTTCGCACCACAAGATCAAGCGCCTGCGTAGCGCCTTGGGTCAATAAAATGTTTGAAGCTTCGGCCGGGACCGAAAACCGTCTCAAGGAGGTCGCGATTTGTTCGCGCAAAGAGGCCATTCCGTAGGGATGGCCATACCCACCAAAGCGCGGACCCGGTACGCGACTGAGTGCGCGTAAAGCATGCTGCAAGCCGCTTTCATTGATCCATTCCCCAGGAATCCAGCCACAACCGGCTTTGGTCGGAACAGAGTGATCCGCAAACACATCCGACAATAGCCATGCCGCGTTGAGACTGGGGGCCGACCAAACCGGGGAAAGACTGGGCGATGCGGCGCGAGTATCGGCCACCCGGTACGCAGAACCTCGACGCGCGCTGACACGCCCAGTGGTGACCAAGCGTTGATACGCTTCCGCCACAGTAAAGGCACTCAACCCATGTGCAGCAGCCAGCGCGCGTACAGAAGGCAAGGCATCTCCCACGCGCAAAGTCCGTCGGTCAATCGCCAGATTGACCGCTTCAACGACTTGCTCGACGAGCGTGCGCGAGGACTGACGATCCAGATGGAGTGCAAAAGTATTGATCATGGTCGTTGTCCAAATGCAAACCAGTACAGTTTTGAGCTTCTACGCCCTGAATTCAATACAGTTTGCCATAAATCCCCTCAACTGTACTGGCAATTATTTCTACAGAGCCGTTACAGTGGTGTATTCGCTCGCAAACTGGAGAATTCCATGAACGCCCTCACCGAAAAAGTCAGCCTGTCCAAAGAAGTGGATATGGAAAATTTCTGGATGCCCTTCACTGCAAATAAGCAGTTCAAGGCAGCCCCCCGTATTTTGAAGAGTGCCAAGGGCATGTACTTCACCACCATCGATGACAAAAAAGTCCTCGATGCGAGTTCCGGTTTGTGGTGCGTCAACGCAGGACACGGTCGTGAAGAAATTATCGAGGCCGTTCACAAGCAAATGATGGAACTCGATTACGCGCCTCCGTTCCAGATGGCGCATCCTGTCGCCTTCGAAGCGGCCAAGGCCATCGCGGCCGTCATGCCAGCCGGCCTGGATCGTATCTTCTTTGCCAACTCAGGTTCGGAAGCTGTCGATACCGCACTGAAAATCGCACTGGCCTACCACCGCGCGCGTGGCGACGGACAACGCACCCGTCTGATCGGTCGCGAGCGCGGCTACAGCGGCGTAGGTTTTGGTGGCATCTCTGTGGGTGGCATTTTGGCGAACCGCAAGGCCTACTCTGGCGCGCTGATTCCCGGCGTCGATCATATTTCGCACACGCACAATTTGGCTGAAATGGCCTTTAGCAAAGGTCAGCCTGCCTGGGGCGCGCACCTTGCCGACGACCTCGAGCGTCTCTGCGCACTGCATGATCCCTCAACCATCGCGGCTGTGATCGTTGAGCCCGTCGCAGGTTCGACTGGCGTGCTGGTACCGCCACAGGGTTACCTGCAGCGCTTGCGCGAAATTTGTACCAAGCACGGCATTCTGTTGATTTTCGACGAGGTCATCACAGGCTTCGGTCGTTTGGGCAAAGCCACCGCCAGTGAACTGCTCGGTGTGACACCAGACATCATCACGATGGCCAAGGCAATGAACAACGCTGCGATCCCGATGTCCGGCGTCGCAGCCAGCCGTCATGTCCATGACGCCATCGTCAATGCCGGTCCCGGCACGGCGATTGAGTTTTTCCACGGCTACACCTACTCTGCCCACCCTGCTGCCGCTGCGGCATGTTTGGCGACACAGGAAATCTACCGCAAAGAAAAACTGTTCGATCGCTCCTTGAGTCTTGCTCCAAAGTTCGAAAAAGAAATCCACGCGCTGCGTGGCGAGCCTTTCGTTAAAGACATCCGTAACCTCGGCCTGATGGGCGCGGTTGAGCTGGAGTCACGTGACGGCGCACCAGGCGCGCGGGCTTACGACGTATTTCTCAAGTGCCTGGAAAAAGGTGTCTTGGCACGCTTCACAGGCGACATCATGGCCTTCTCGCCACCACTGATCGTCAGCGAAGGGCAGATCGAAGAGATCTTCTCAACAGTCAGAAAAGCATTGCACGAAACCGCCTAAATTTAGCGGTCGCGAATAAAGGGGCGCCTCGAGCGCCCCTTTATAATTTTCTCTATCTCTCTTTTTTTGGAATATTTCGTCTCATGAAATGGCAACTGCCCTTCCAATCAGGTCGTCAACCCGTCCTCGCACGTAATCTCGTCTCCACCTCGCAACCTCTCGCCTCGCAAGCGGGTGCAGCCGCCTTCGCGCGCGGTGGCAATGCCATTGATGCCGCACTCGCCGCTGCGATCACGCTGACCGTCGTCGAACCCACTATGAACGGCATTGGCGGTGACGGTTTCGCCATCGTTTGGGACGGCAAAGAACTACATGGCCTGAATGCCTCCGGCCGCGCACCTGCAGCATGGACGCCCGAGCGCTTCAAAGGCATGTCCGCCATGCCACATCGTGGTTGGGAATCTGTCACTGTCCCCGGCGTGGTGTCGCAATGGGTTGAATTGTCCAAAAAGTTTGGCAACCTGCCTTTTGAGGATTTGTTCAAAGACGCGATCCGTCACGCACGTGAAGGCTTTCCGGTCAGCCCCGTGATCGCACGTCAGTGGAAAGATCAGGCCGCAGAATTGCACGTCCAGCCAGGTTTCAAAGAAGCCTTCATGAAAGACGGTCGCACTCCAGCCGCTGGTGAGATCTGGAAATTCGCGGACCAAGCCGACACACTTGAGGACATCGCGCGCACCAAGGGCGAGTCTTTCTATCGCGGTCGTCTGGCAAAAATGATCGCCGACTTCGCACGCGCAAACGGCGCAGTCCTGGATGAGGCCGATCTGGCTGCGCATCGCTGTGACTGGGTAGGTACAGTCTCCACCAACTATCAAGGCTATGACATTCATGAGATTCCACCTAATGGCCAGGGTCTGACTGCATTGCTTGCACTCAACCTCATCGAGCACCTGCCTTACGAACAAACCAAGCCTGGCTCAGCAGAACGCATGCACCTCGAGATCGAATGCATGCGGGCGGCTTTCGCTGACTTGTTTGAACACGTTGCCGATCCTGACTTCATGAAAGTCACCGCTCGCGATTTGCTCAGCAAGTCCTACGCAAAAGAACGCGCCAAACTGATCGACCCCAAAAAAGCAGGCACATACGGACCTGGTCAACCACCCTCAGGCGGTACCATCTATCTGTGCACCTCTGATGCCGAGGGTCGCATGGTCTCCTACATCCAATCCAACTTCAAAGGCTTTGGCTCTGGCGTGGTCGTTCCAAAAACGGGGATCGCCTTGCAAAACCGTGGCTGGGGCTTTGTCACCACGCCCGGACATCCAAACCTGGTCGGTGGCGGCAAGCGCCCGATGCACACGATCATCCCCGCGTTCATCACGCGCGACGGCAAACCCTCGATGGCGTTTGGCGTGATGGGCGGCAATATGCAGGCGCAAGGCCATATGCAAATGGTGCTGCGTCATATCTCCGAGGGCTACAACCCGCAAGCCTGCTCCGACGCACCTCGCTGGCGCATCAACGATGCGGGGGAGTTGACACTCGAGGCCGCTGTCAGTCCTGCGGTTGTCGATGCGTTGCGCGCCATGGGACACAAGCCTATCGTGGCGGCACCCGACAGTCTCGACTTTGGCAGTGCACAGCTCATTTCGCGTCTCGCAGGCGAAGGCGATCAGGCACCATACGCTTATGTCGCCGGGTCCGATCACCGCCGTGATGGCGAGGCCGTGGGCTACTAGGACATACATGATGCAAAGCTCAGCAGTCGCGATCCATCAACACGTTCAGTCACTGCTGAGCGAGTATCAGTGTCCTTATCAGTTCCATGAGGTGCGGGCAGCTTTCATGGGGGCGATCGCAAGCCCTTATGTGGTCGACCCGCTCTTTGAATTGAATGCCTTATGGGACGGCGAGTTCCCAGAACTCCCCTCGCAAGAAAAACTGGACGAGGTCACCAAAACTTTTCTGGAAGATTTTTGGGGGTTGCTTGCGGAGCATGCATCAGAAGATGCCGTGATGCCATTCATGCTGACATCGCTGGAAAAAGCGACATCTTTGAACGAACTCATCGCACACGCTCAATTGCGCGGCGAAGAGCTCGATGCTTTTCTGACAGGTTTCTTTCAAGACCAGGAGTCGCTGGAGCTTGACGAAGAAGTAGGCGAGAGTCTGGACATCCTCGAAGAACTCGTGCAGCTTTATACCAATATGGTCAACATGGAAAAAGGCACAGCGCTTGGTGTCTCAGAGCTCTCTGATCTCGCAGACAATCTACTCAAGATGACCGAGATGGCTGAGCTTGAGATGAATAATCTGATTGTGAGTTGCGCTTAATAAATGATCCTTTAATTGATGCGTGGCAGATTCGCAGCCTTAATCGCCTTACCCATCTGCACGAAGCCGGTCTGTAAGACTTCTTCATACTGCTTACCGGTCAATGGCGAGGGATCCACACCGAGACTCGTGAGTCGTTTTGCAACCTCTGGATTTTTAACTGAATCAAGCGTTGCAGACTGAAGCTTATCCACGATGGGTTTGGGTGTGCCTTTCGGTACGGCCAGCCCCATCCATGAGTCGATCTCGACTTCAAAGCCTTGTTCTTTCATCGTCGGTACGTCGGGGAGCTCAGTCCAGCGCATTGGACTTGCAGAGGCCAGCATGCGCAGCTTTCCACTTGTGATGTGAGGCAATATATCCGAGGGATTTTGAACGATCACTTCGACCTGTCCACCCAACAACGCTGTCACTGTCTCTGTGCCTGATTTGTAGCTGATTTGCTCAAACTTTCCACCCGTTACCCGACCCAATTCAAACATGGCGAGATTGTTCGGTGCGGATGGTGCCCCAAAAAATACGCCTTTACCTGCTTTGGAAGCGGCAACAAGATCTTTCAACGATTTGTAGGGTGAATCGGCGCGTACGGCCACGCCATAACGAAAGCGACCAAAGCCCGCGACAAACTCAAAATCATGAATGGTGTAGGTGAGATCCATCAAGTTGGGCATGATGGCTACAGTCGAATACGTCACAACGCCAACTTGATAACCATCGGGTTTCTGTTTGGCGATGTAGGCTGGCGTTAATGTTCCGAGTGCGCCTGGTTTATTTTGAACAATGACAGGTTTTCCAAGTGGCGCCTCCATCCCTTGCGCCAACGCGCGTGATGCGACGTCAGTGGCCCCACCCGCGCCGAAATTGACAATCAGCGTGACCTCGCGCTGGGGAAAGTTTTGCGCACTGACGACCCCAGCACTTGCCATCAACGCCAAAGCACTTAAACCTAACTTCAATTTCTGAATCATGTTTGCTCCGTTATTTTAGATATCACGATCATTTCATCGTTTACGACATGAAAAAGCCACCATTCACGTCAATGGTCGCTCCATTAATAAATCCACTACTTTCAGCGCATAAAAATGCAACGGCTTTGCCGACCTCTTCAGGGGTACCAATCCGTTTGACTGGAATTTGTTCAGCATACCTGCGGTTCACTTCTTCTCCGGCCTGCATGGCCATCTCTGTCAAAATCCGCCCAGGCGCGACACAGTTCGCCGTGATGCCGAAAGGACCCATCTCTGATGCAATGGCACGCGTCAGCCCGAGCACACCGGCTTTAGACGCCATATAACTCGGACCTGCCACGACTGACTTCGAACGGCCGGCAAGTGATGAAATATTGACAATCCTCCCGTATCGCAGTGCCTGCATATCCGGAATAAAGATTTGGCACATACGCATCACTGAGGTGAGGTTGACCTCAATCACCTTGGCCCATTCTTTGGGATCGAGTTGCAAGATGCCGCTAGAACGTCCATCGGGTTGCTTAGGCGAAATTCCCGCGTTGTTCACGAGAACTGAAACTTGGCCTATTTTGTCACGGATCGTTTGATGCAGTCTCGCCACACCTTCATAGTCTGTCACATCCAAGACCTGCGACATGACATTTGCTTGATGAAGGCTGCCAACCAGTGCGACCGCGTCAAAGGGTTCACGATCCACCATCACCACAAAGTGGTTGTCTTCTAATAAAGCTTTCGAGGTTTCTAAACCAATCCCTTGGCGAGCACCCGTCACAACCGCGATCCGTTTTTGACTCATTGAATCACCGCCGCATCAGGAGTGTAGAAAGTAATCGGTGGAAATGCGTTTTCATCGCAAATGACTTCGATCAACGTGGTTCCAGTATTTTTCTTTGCCTGGGCGATCGCAGCAGCAAGTTCTTTTGGATCCGTCACGCGGATACCATCGCATCCGCTATTTCTCGCGATCGCAGCGTGATCAACTGGCTTGAAATGAACAGCTGACGTGTGATCACCAAATTTCACATTCTCAGCATGTTTCTGATAGCCCAATATTCCGTTATTAATCAGAATCAGAGTGACTTTGATGCCCATCCGTGCAGCCGTTTCGAGTTCTGACCACACGTGGCCAAACCCACCATCGCCCACCACGCACAATACTTCTTTCTGAGGTTGGGCGACTTTGACGCCAAGCGCCATCGGAAATCCCCAGCCTAAGCCTGCCAGCCCCCGGGGAGTGATAAAACGCATACCCGCTTTGAGAGAAACCAGAAAGTTTGCGATCCATATCGAAGAGTAACTCGCATCCGCCACGACGATCGAATTGTCTGTCAGCTGAGACTGAATCTCCTGCATGATGCGCTCAGGTCTGATCGGCATGGCATCCGACTTTCTGACCTCTTCGGATTCTTTTAAGTATGCCGCGCGTGCTGCAGCGATTTTTTTCTCCACGGCTGTCCGCGCTTCTTTTCTGATCGAGCTATTAAGCGCCACGATCGCGTGTGTCAGTGCCGACAGTGTCAGCTTCGCGTCGCCTACCAGCCTCATCGCTTCGTAGTTTCGCCCCACTTCGTTGCCATCAATATCGAGGTGGATAAAAGTCGCACCTTTTGGATACAACTTCCATGAGTCCGTCCCGTTTTGATTCGTTCGCGTGCCGATCAGCAAAACAACATCTGCACTTTCCAACAATGGGCGCTGATGTCGACCGGAACCATTCGGTCCCAGGAAATAAGTCATCACACCAAGCGAGAGTGGATGGGTTTCATCGACACTCCCTTTACCCATCACAGTCGTCGCAACAGGAAGGTGGCAAAGGTCCTGGAGTGCCGAGAGCTCCTCGTGCGCATGCGACAAATGCACACCGCCGCCAGCAATGATGAGCGGATTTTTTGCCTGGGCCAGCAGTTCGGCCGCTTGCGCAATACATTCAGAAGAAGCTGTGACACGATCAAGCGGGTAATGACCCAGTGTGTATTTTCTTTTCGAAGCGCCATATGGTTGAAGCAAAATATCTGCTGGCAGCATCAGTACGGCGGGCCCCGGTCTTCCAGTGCATGCGGCTGTGATCGCCTGGTCGATGTAATCCTCGATCCGTGAGACGTCCGTCACACGACGGACCCACTTGGTGACCGCCGTGAACATGCCGATGTGGTCGAGGTCCTGAAAAGCGTTCCGATCCGTATGCTCTGCGCTGACGTCTTGGACAAGTGCCAGCAAGGGGACAGAGGCCTTCAAAGCCTCCGCCAGTGGCGGAACCAGGAGTGCCGCGGCAGGGCCATTTTGTGCAGTGACCACGCCGATTTTTCCACTCACGCGCGCATAGGCATCGGCCATGTAGCCACCCGCGTTTTCAGTTCTGTACGCGATTTGTCGGATTCCTTGCTTTTCAGCCACAAGGTGCACCATGCTAGGCAAGCTTTGCCCGAATATCGTGTCGACGCCGTGCCGCTTTAACGCACTCACGACAGCATGAGCGCCGGTATTTTGCGCAGTCAAACCGCTGACCCGCAAAGGTGACATTGAACTTGTCATTTTTATTCCATTGAAATCACGATTCATACTTTATAAGATCAAGAAAGCTTCTGAGTCAACGCATCCTTAACCTGCTCAATCACCTCGGCCCACTTTCCAGGCGAGGCTTGTCTGAATAGCCGCACAGTGTCATACCAGTCCGTATCCGACCGATTCAACTGCCAACGCCAGTCAGGCAAATGCGGCAACATCACCCAAGTCGGCCGACCCAGCGAAGCGGCCAAGTGCGCCACACTGGTATCCACACTGATGACTAAATCCATGTGTTGGCATAAGGCGGCGGTGTCAGAGAAATCGTGAAGATCGGCGCCGAAAGATTGCAGCCTGCTCTCGCCGCTCAACACCTGTTGATCTTGGGGACGAATCTCTTTCTGCAAAGAGTAAAAATCGTGGCGTTCACTCAAGAGTGAAAGCATGTGGGTCAGCGTCACGGATCTATTTTTATCGTTCAGGTGTGTGGGGCGGCCACTCCACACAAGCCCAACTCTGCATCTATTTTTGACTCCCAGACGCGCACCCCACTCTCTGTATTTTTCCTCGGAAACTGAAAATGGACTCACAAGAGCAGGAATCGCCTGAAGATATTTTTCCAACGCGAAAGGAGCGCTTAGCAGAGGTAAATGCGCATCGAACTCGACCATAGGATCTTGCGCAGACTGCACATTGATTTGAGGGAAATTGGGTCTTAAAAAACTGACAAGCTCATGTTGAACTCGAAATGTGATCTCAGTTTTGGGAAACAGCGTATTCAAGGCCGCAACGTATCTGGAAAACTGTATGGTGTCTCCAAAACCTTGTTCGGCATGGATCAGCAATTTACATGACTGAGCTGCTTTAACAGATTTAGGTGCCTGCCAGCGAGGCCCCTCTATGCCATGTGACGCAACGCCATCTAACCAACGCCATTCATAATCCTTCCATCCTTGAGGCAAATTTCCCAGTAATAAATTCAATTGTGCCCGGTTCGTTCGCGCACCTGCATGATTGGGATCCACTTTGAGGACATGATTGAACTGACTCAACGCTTCGTCAAATTTAAACTGATCTCGAAGCGCCACCCCCAGATTCACGCGCACCTGCAATGCATCGGGCTTGATCTGAAGAGCCCGTCGGTAAGCATCCTCTTCATCTTGCAGACGCCCCATCACACCACTGATTTGACCGAACTGAAAATACAGCTGTGCATCGTTGGGATATATTTCAAGCACCTGTCTGATGTGCGCGACCGCCTCCTCATATCGGCCCAGCTCAATCAAGATCCCTGTTTTGTAAGACAAGGCCTCATAATCCCTAGGGGCTAGGCGTAACCCTTGCTCAACCCAACAAAGCGCCTGCTCGTTGAGTCGAGC
>JACCDI012142971.1_pt1 | contig 17587 bp, 27 predicted proteins | sample 7442791 | NCBI WGS metagenome assembly JACCDI01 (sample SAMN15323434, study PRJNA562643) | freshwater metagenome | isolation source: river surface water | place: USA:Blue River Watershed | collected 2017-08-15 | reverse complement strand
ATTAAAGAAGTTGAGGTTGAAAAGGTAGTCGAGGTTATAAAAGAGGTTCCTGTAGAAAAAATTGTCGAGAAGATTATTGAGAAGGAAGTTATTAAGGAAATCCCAATAGAGAAGATTGTTGAAGTCATTAAAGAAGTTCCAATACAAATCAAAGGCAACACTAAAGTAGTAACAAAAGAAATCATTAAAGAAGTTCCAGTTGATAGAATCGTAGAAGTAATAAAGGAAGTACCGGTAGATAGAATCGTAGAAGTTATAAAAGAAGTCGAGAAGATTGTTGAAGTGACCAAGGAGGTAGTTAACGATAAAGAAATAAAAAAATTGACTGAGGAAAACAAAAAACTAAAAGAAGAATTAGACAAAATCAACACCTCATTAGAGAAGTTAAATAAGGGTAGGTTCTTAAAAAATAGTGATTTAGGTTCATTATATAGTGAATAAATTCCGGCAATAAATTTCCATTTACAAAAAAAATTACTTATTCTTTACTAATAAACATATAACATTATGATATTAATTTTTTGGATTTTAGCTGCGTATGGTATGACATCCATATTAGTTTGGGGTTCGATTTTTGAATCGACACGAACATTTATAAAAAAACATTCAAAGTTTTTTGGGGATTTGATTAGTTGTACATTATGTACATCCACATGGGTAGGTTTCTTTATGTCTATCGTTTTAGGTGGTTTAACTAGTAAATTCTTTGAAACGTTTTGGTTACTTGAGATTTTTTGGGATGGTATGTTCACTGCGGGTTCAGTATGGGCCTTGAACGCAATAATCGAGTATTTTGAAAATAATGGTAAATAAACCATATGTTATACTCGAATAGACAAAAGAGAAAAAATGTTAGAAAATCACAACGATGATTATATCTTAGTTAAAAAAAATAGTGTTGAGCATTTGATATTATTAAGTCTTTATAGACAAATTGAGTTAGATAATAAAAGAGAAATTGGTAAATGTTTACAATTAGCGTGTGAATATGTTTGTAAGAGTTTCATTAATGAACAAACAAATTTATCATGTTTACTTAGAGAAGAATCCGATGAAATCAAAACAGACAAGAATGCTGCTGGATTTGATTTAGTTACAACGGAAACACTGTTGACAATAAACGCAAAATGTAGAACCTCACAACTTCATATGGCACCAAGTGGTAGAAGGATGAGTTTCAAGAATCAAAAAAGTTTGGACCAAGGTTATTCTCGTTACGCAATTGGTGAAGCCGATGTGTACATGATAGTGATACCAAACGACGATTATTTGGATTACACAAAATGGGATTTTATTGCGATTCCTGAATACGAATTATATGACCCTAAAATACCGGGTTATCTTTTAGGTACCGTACCAAAAGACATCGAAAAAAAATACAAGGGAATTGAACAATCAATATTAACTTTACAAGAGTTAAACGAAAAAAAGAAACAAATTATATTAGAAATATCTAATGAAATACAACAATCCATTCATTAAAGTAACTTGGGATGATACTCCTGAAAATTTTACTCCTGAAAAAATCAGAAGAGTAAAATCATACTTTCAAGACAAATACAAAACAAAGAACATCCAAGTCATTACTAAAAGTTTGACTAACACTTCCGATATTAATTTAGAATCATTAGAAGCATCGGATAGTATACTTGACCAACAGTACCAAAAGAAATTGATGAAAGACTTCATCAAGGAAAATCAAATACAAACAAAATGGGAGTTGGTTGATAGATTGGATAACAAAGTTAACTTATCAATTGATAAACTAAACGAAAATAAGGTACGTTATAATAAATGGTACATTAAGAAGATTGAGTTCTCAAATTTCTTATCGTTCGGTGATGACAATGTAATTGATTATACAACTCTCGATGGGATTAGTGTAATTGAATCAACACCAAAAAACTTCGGTGGTAAATCAACATCATCAGTTGACCTTTTAATGTTCTTGTTCTTTAATTCAACAACAAAGACTAAGACAGGTGCCGAAATCTTTAACAAGTTTAGTGATAAAGATGAGGTTAGTGTTAGAGGTGAAATCACAATTGACGGTGACGATTATGTGATTGAAAGAAAGTTATCACGTAAAAAAAGTAGAGCCGGCGAGTTTAATGTGACCAACAAACTTGAGTTCTATAAAAGAAATGAAGACGGTACTATTGAAAACCTATCAGGTGAACAAAGAAGAGAAACTGAAGCTTTTATATCATCAGCTATCGGTAGTGAAGAAGATTTCTTAACAACAATTGTAACTACTGGAAATAATTTAGAACAATTAATAGAATCTAAACCAACGGCGAGAGGACAAATTCTTACTAAATTCATGGGACTTGAAAGTCTAAGAAGTAAAGAAGAAATTGCCAAGGAGATGTATAATGAGTGGAGTAGAAAATTAGTATCTAACACGTACAACATAACTCAATTAGAAATTGATAATGAAACTTTCACAGATAGTATTACTAATTCTGAAAATGAAATCGAAAGATTAAACATTGAGTTGGGTAAATTTGAATCTGAATTAAAAAAACTTGAAGAGAAAAGAGACAGTACACTATCATCAAAAAACAATGATGTTGATAGGGAATTAATCAACACCAATCCAACATTATTACAAAGAGAAATTAACGATTTAATTGACCAAAGAAATGCTAGCCAAACTAACGCTAATAATGTTACTGTTGTGGAACCTTCGGAATATTACCATGAGGATCAACACAAAGAACTCAGAGGTCAAATGGCGGAGTTACAGGGGATTGAAGTTGCGGGGAAATATGAGAAGAATGAGAAGGAAAAATTAATCAAGAAATTTGAAGAAGGTACAGTTTGTCCAACTTGTAATAGGGCGTTAGATGATGTTGATCACACAGATGAAATCGAAAAGATTAAAAAAGAAATCGAAGAGATTCTTAAATCATTAGAACAAAATCAAATTGCTTTCGATTCATTAAAAGAACAATCAGAATCGTTTGATAAACTAAAAACTGAGTTTGAAACGTATGAAAGAAATAAATTACGTAAAGCAAGATACGAATTAGAGGTTGAACAGAAACAATTGGAAATCGATTCTAAACAATTAAAGTTAGATAGATACGACGACAATAAAAAGAAACTCGAGGAGAATCAGAGAATTGATGCTGAGATTATTTCCATTAGAACAAAAATTGAAACGGCTAACGGTAACATCAGAGTAACTAATAAATCGATTGAGGGGCATAACACAAACATCACTTTAATGAAAGAAAAAATTAAAGTGAATGGAGAACTTATTGTTAAGATTAAATCTGAGGAGGAGTTGTTAGCCGTCTTTAAAACGTATTTAACAATCTACGGAAAAAATGGAATTTCAAAAGTTATAATGAAAAACATGATTCCGTTAATCAACCAAGAACTATATCGTTTGTTGGTTGATAGTTGTCATTTCATTTTGGAATTAAATGTTAATGATAAGAACGAAGTTGAGTTCATTATGATTGATACTGAAACACGTATTATTAAACCTCTTAATGCTGGTTCGGGTTACGAAAGAACAATCTCATCATTGGCACTCCGTAGTGTATTAACTAAAATTTCATCATTACCTAAACCAAACATTGTGGTAATGGATGAGGTGTTTGGTAAAATTGCCGATGAGAACTTAGAAATGGTTGGGGAGTTCTTTAAAAAGATTAAAGATTACTTCGAACATATTATAGTTATTTCTCATAACCCTTTAATACGTAACTGGTCAGACAATATTATAATGATTAAAAAAGAATCTAATATATCGACCATCGATTTTATCACCACAAAAATTTCTTAATTTAAGAAAAAATAAATATATTTGTACACCATTAAAAATTATAACATGACACCAAAAGATTACCAAGGATTCGGACTTTATGCTAAAGATAGAGGCATTAGTTCATTAAAATTAGATTACTATAACCAACGTATTGAGGATAGTTTAACCCCATATATTTTGGAAGAGAGACAAATGAATGTAACAGTTATGGACGTGTTCTCACGTTTAATGATGGAACGTATCATTTGGGTTGCGGGTGGAGTTGATGACCACATGTCAACCATTGTACAAGCACAATTAATGTTCTTGGATAGTATTGATTCAACCGACATCACTATGCACATCGACAGTCCTGGTGGTTCTGTTAAATCAGGTTTATCCATGGTTGACGTTATGGACTACATTGGTTCTGATATTCGTACCATTAACACGGGTATGGCGGCGTCTATGGGTTCAGTCCTACTTGGAGCGGGTACTAAGGGTAAACGTGGTTCCTTGAGGTTCTCACGTACCATGTTACACCAATCTTCAGGAGGTGCGGGTGGAAATATCCAAGACGCTCGTATCACTTTCCAAGAATGGGAAAAGATTAACGATACCTTATTCGAATTATTAGGTGGGTACTGTGGTAAGACCTCAGACCAAGTTAAATCTGACGCATCTCGAGACTTATGGTTAGGAGCCGAAGAGGCACTTCAATATGGAATTATAGATGAAATTGTTAAGAAGAAAAAGTAAGTAAAAGGGGACCAAAAGTCCCCTTCTTTATTTCTTCATATTTATATAGAAAGACTAATATGAAGATAAATAAAACCGACATTTTATTGATTATCATCGCTCTTTTGGCGGGATTTACCATTTTTCAAATGAATGGTATCAAAACCGACGTAGCGGGGTATAATGCGAAAATCGACTCAATTCAGAATGAAATCGATTCCGTTCAGTTAGAGAATGCTAAAATAACTGAACAAATTGTCACTATTGACAAACAAATTGACGATGTTGATAACGACATCAATAATGTAACTAAAAATATAACAATTATTAAAAACCAAACACATGAAAAAATTGATTCTGTTAACAATTATAACTTTAGTGACCTTGAAAAGTTTTTCACAGAACGTTACAAAGACCAATATTGATACTTTAGTACCTTTAAAAGTTCCTGTGGCAAAGTTAGTCATTAAAGACTTAATTAAGGGTGACGGTGCGATTGTAGAAATCAAGGAATTAAATAAAGTTATCACATTGAAGGATGACCAGATAAACCTGTTCAAACAAAAAGATACACTTAAAGACCAAAAAATCTCTAATCTTGAATTGATTATCACTAAAAAAGATCAACAATTTGACTTAGAAAGACAAAAGTCTGAGAGTTTATTAAAAGAACTTAAAGGACAGAGAAGAAAAACGTTCCTTTATAAAATTGGTTCTTATGTTGCTATAATAACAACATCCTTACTTTTGGTGAAGTAAAATGAAAAAATACTTAGAGACAAAAAACATTATAATTGTAGTACTAATAATACTACTATCATTGGTATCATTTGACCCATTTGGTATTATGCCAAAAAGAACTAAGACTGTTGAAAAAATAGTTAAAGTCGGCGGGGAAAACATGGTACCAATGATTGATTCGACAGAAGACGAAGAAGAATTCGTTGATGAACATATTTGTCCTGAGAATATTGTAGAAGTAGAAGTCGAAAAAACTGTACCAGTTTTACAGTTTGTAGATACTGCTGAGATATTAAAAATATATTACGCAAAAAGTATTCAAAAAGATGTTTTAAATTTACCCAATAATGTTGGAACTTTGACGTTAGTAGATACCATATCACAAAACAAAGTTGTCGGTAGGAGTGTAGACTCTAAAATTAAAAAACAAATCATAAGAGATACTGTGAGAATACCTGAAGTACCTAAAAATTTATTATATTTTGGTGTTGAAACTAATATGGATAGGCCTGATTTAATTAGTAATCTCGGGTTCGGTCTAATGTATAAAACCAAAGGTGAAAAAATATACAAGGTGACTATGGGTGTTAATAATAGGGTTGTCAATGGAACAACTTCAGGAGTTTTTACACCTTATATAGGTGGTGGAGTTTATTGGAAAATTAATTTAAAGAAACCATAAAGAGATGAAGACATTCATACTTTTTATTTTCGGGATGTTTGAAGATCACGAAGACATTGAATTTTTCTGTACCGAAATCCTCGGCGAGACTAAATCAATAAAGTCTTTAAGATATGTCATCGAAAATTCACAAAATATAATTGTTATATTTGATTCAGATAGTGATTATTTTACATTATCTAAAGATTTATTCGAATCACTTACAATTGAAAACGTAAAGTTTTATTTTCTTATCGAACGTGATACATTAGTCACAGCACATTTACCGGCACAAGTCAAAGACTTCATTTTCAAACCTCAGACAGAAAATAGTGCCATGATTCTTGAATATTCTAAAAAAGAAGAAGACAAGCCACTCATGGACTTAGACGAGGTTTTAGACAAGATTGAAAAATGGGGAATCGAAAGTTTGACAATAGAAGAAAAAAACTTCTTAGATAATTTTGAATAATCAAAATTATTTCGTATCTTTAATTATATCATAACTTACTAACAAACCGGCCATGAAAAAATCCATTATCACCAACACGGATGAGATTCAACAGTATATTAAAGATATACGCAAAATTCCAGTAATTTCTCACGAAAAACAGGAAGAGATATTTGTTTTATTAAAGGACAAAAACACCACTAAGAAAGAAAAGGAAAAACTCTATAATGAGTTAGTTGTTGGTAATTTAAGATTCGTTATTTCAGTTGCTAAAATGTACCAAAACCAAGGTATGGATATTATGGATTTAATATCTGAAGGTAACATTGGTTTAATGAAAGCAGCAGAGAGGTTTGACCCATCAAGTGGATTTAAGTTTATTTCGTATGCCGTATGGTGGATTAAGCAATCAATGATGGCATCTTTAAATGATAATGCGAGAACTATTCGTATTCCATCTAATTTGGTTCAAGAGGCTCAAAAAAGAAAAAAAGAGGAAATCTCAGAAGAGGATCAATTCTACATTCAAAAAGAGGACCAACCAACTGCCACCGAACTTCCATACTGTATTGGTTTATATAGTGAGATTAATGAGGATGGGGATACATTGATTGATATGATACCAAATAAAAATGCTGACAATCCTGAAGCGTTTATCAATTCACCCGAAGAAATTAAGAAAAAGGTGAATTTGATGTTAGGTGTTTTAGATGACAGAGAAAAGATTATTATCGAAAGATACTACGGATTAACAGGTGTCGAATCGAATTTAGAAGACTTAGGTGAAGAATTCGGTTGTACAAAAGAACGTATCAGACAGTTACGTGATAAAGCTATTAAAAAATTAAGAAACGAGAGTTTTGGACTACTAAACTATTTATAAAATATAATATCATGAAAAAGTTAATTGAATTAATTAAAACATATAAACTACAAATACTGATAGGTTTAACAGTTATTTTCTTTTTTCGTTCTTGCAGTAATTCAAGTAGAGTGAGTAAGTTAGAAAAAATTGAAAAACAACATGTTGCAACAATTGACAGTATGAAGACGGCACATAAAAACGAAAAGATTGCAATTCATAGTTTTTATGATAATTGGATTACACAAAAAGATAGAGGTCCACAGTTAATGGAACTACATTTTATTGTTAAAGAAAATCTAAAAAAAGAACAAGAATCTAAATGAAAAATTGGATAGAGAAAAATTATAAAACATTAATCATTGCTGCGTTTTTGGTTCCAATCATTACCGTGGCAATTGTTTCTATTTCACACGTTACCAAATGGTACGGCATATCTAACCCAGTAACATGGTCAGTTTACCTTTCAATCGGTATTGAAATCGCTGCGTTGTCGGCATTAGCAGCCATATCCGCAAACATGGGTAAGAAAGTTTACTTCCCATTTGCTATTGTTACCGTTGTACAATTCATCGGAAATATCTATTTCGCATATTCGTATATTGATATTAATAGTAAACCATTCCAAGATTGGGTTGGTTTAGTGTCACCGTTAGTTGAATTCATGGGAGTTGACCCAACCGATTTCTCAGGACATAAAAGATTCTTATCATTTTTTGCCGGTGGTATGTTACCACTAATTTCATTATCGTTCTTACACATGTTAGTCCAATTTACTGAAGAGGATAGACTTAAAAGTAATGAAACCAATACGGATGAAAATGTAGTTAATAACATCGAAGCTAAAGATATAATTGGTGAAGTTTCACGTTTAAGATTATCTGATAAAGATTTAGAAATTTTAGAGAAACATTTATTAAAACCTGAAGAACCAAACGAAGCATTAAAACAAGCAGCACAAAGATATAGTGAAGAAGTAAAAGAAAGATATAAAGACATTAACGTTGATTTTTCTGATGATTATAAAAAGAAAATGACGGTTAAAGAAAGTATCGATTCTGTATTAGAAGAAACGAACGAAGAATTAACCATGGATGAGGAAGTTTCTGATTGGGATCCGACATTGATGGATGGTTTAGAAAATGAAGAACCATTCTTCACCGAAGAAGAAATTTTCCAAGAAGAACCAACTGAAGAGGAAATTGAACAAAATTTTTCCACTATAACCCCTGAACCGACAAATATTTTCCAAGAAGAGGTAATTTTAGAACCAACACCTGAAATTCAAGTTGAAAATTTTAGTGATGAATTTATTTCAGACGCAATAAACGAATTCAATCAGCAATCAATTGAAGATGAGTTTGAACAATCAATTCCTGAACCAACACCTCAAGAGACTGAGGAAATAAAAGTTGATGTGGTTATTGAAACTCCGGTGGAGAATGTAATTAACGTGGTTATTGATGACGAAGTCTTAGTACCACCAACTCAAACCGAACCGTTACCAACACCCCAAGAACAAGTAATCAGTGTTGTTTTTTCAATCCCTGATGAAGTTACTACTGAAGTTGTTACTCCCGAAAATCCAACATTAGAGAATACTGATGTTGAAAAAAAAAACAATTAATAGTAGACCAAGAAGTAACGCCAAACCTCCCCTTAAACACGGAAGATACTCCATTATTACCTTTGGAGCAAACGGATTCAACAGATGATAAACTATATTGGGAGAGTGACGACACAAATCCAAATCAAGTTTTATATGATTTGGAAAATAATTTAGTGATAGTCCCTGTGTCTGAAGATGATGTAGAAGTTACACCAACTAATCTTCCCGAAGTTAAAAAAATTGTAACAAGAAATGTTGGAAATACACAACGTAGACGTTTTAGATAAGGACTCATTAAAAATAGTTAGAAAAAAATCAAAGAAAACTCAAATTTTTCTTTACGATACTCAAAGAAGAGTTGACGACTTCGTTAGTAAAATAAAATACAGAAAGAACGGAGAATTTACAGATATACCACATTTTATAATCTCGAAGCTTGGTATGGTATACCAAGTATTTGATACAGATTATAGCTCAACCACCTTCGACGACCCCAAAGTCGATAAGAAAATGATTAAAATAGCAATCGAAAATCTCGGTTGGTTGAATAAAAATACAATCACAGGAGTTTTAAATAATTGGATTGGTGACCCATATAGGTCCGAACCCCATATAAGGAATTGGAGAAACTATTTCTTTTGGGATAAGTACAACGACTTCCAATTAGAGGCTTTATCACAGTTGTGTGACCAATTATGTGATAAACATGGAATCTTCAAGCAAGTAGTACCCTCTCAGGGTTATTTGGAAAATGTATCTAATTTTAAGGGTATTGTATGTAAATCCAACTTCTCTAATATTTATACAGATATAAACCCATCATTTAATTTTAGAATATTATTTAACAATGCAAAAGAATCAAACAACAGGGTATGATGCAACCAAAAAGATGTTGAATACGTTGAGAAAACTTAACGAATCAAGATCTACATCATATAACCTAATCAAAGAAAACGACGAATTCAATCAACAACCTGAACCTCAGGATACCGAAGCTCCTCAAGAAGATATGAGAGATGAAGTTACAGTTGTGAATGACGTTGACGTAAAATTAATGTCGGGTGATGATATGGATTTGAAATTGATGGACGATCAAAAAAACGCGATTTCAGGTATAATTGACAATTTTAGACAACAAGTATCTCAAATTGTGGATTTTGAACCAGGTTTTACATTAACCCCTACACAAATTAGATTAGATGGAGTTTTAACAGACCAAGAGATTAAATTCGTTTTAATTGCTGGTGAAGAAAGTGGTGTTTACATTAACGCTGACATGTTAAAATTAGAGAATGAGGTTGGGATGATGTTAGAGAAGTTAGCCAAGTTTGATGATACATTTAAAAGTGCTATGGAGCCATTAATCACACAAAGAGATAATAACTAATACTATGGCATTAACAGGTCAAGATAAATTAGAGATAGAAAGAATAGCAAAGAAGGAGATAAAAGACTTCATGAACTCAACTCAAGTTACTAAAATCGTCGTTAAGATGATTCAGGATGAGTTGGGAACTAAAAAAATAGACGATAAAATCGTTGACTTATCAACCAAGGTTGTTGTTGAGTTATTTAAAACATTATGGCAGAGAAAGTCATTTTGGGAATCGGCTCTTAAAAGTGTAAGATAATGAAATTTAAGAAACCTAATTTTGATTTTGAATGGGATGAAGCCCTTAGATACCGTGAGTTTGAAGACATGGGTAAAGAGGCGTGGATTAATTTAGCCAAAGATGGTTATATGACAAAGTATTCCGAAATCAAAGATGTTTTAGGTAATGTTGATTTAGATTTTGACACATTAGAAGAACCGAAAAAAGAAAGATTCAAAACGTCTATTAAATTAGGTAAAATGGAATTACCTATGGTGGTTAAGTTTAGTGACGAAGATTACGATTTAATTGCCGGTAACACACGTTTATCAGGTTTAGTGGGTAAAGGTGTTGATGCTCCATTATGGGTGGTTGATTTAACGAAAGTTGATTTAAACGAAGATTGTTGGAAGGGATATAAACAAGTGGGAGGTAAAATTAAAAACGGTAAAAACGTACCCAACTGTGTCCCAATCAAGAAAAGTAAAACTAACGAATCTGAAGAAGTTGACGGAAATCAAAAAATAGATAAAGATTTAGGTGGTAATCAACAAGACATGGTTTATGGAATTGTTGATATTGTTAAAAAAATTGAAGATATTAAAAATAGAAAGAGCGTGGCAAACGACATGATTAAAAAATTCAAAGAGGAAAATATTGATTTTGACTACGATGAATTTTTAAAAATGTGTGGTTTGGGTAAGAAACAAGATACCAATGAAACTGACACAGGTTCTTCAGGTTCATTTGAAGGTCCAATGTTTAGTGACTCTAAAGTAATCAAACGACCAATCACAACCATTCACAATGCCAATTTAAATGAAACTGAGGAGGAGGTTGACGAAGCTACTGATTCATCTTCATCAGGACAATACGACGTTCCTGCGTTCGGTAAAACAACAAAAGGTGGTCGTAGAGACCCATTAAAGATAGATGGTCCTGACAGTGTCTATAAAGGTAGAGCTGTGAAGGATAAAAAATTCCCTAAATGGGGCGGACCTGGTGGTGTTTTTGTAAAGGTTAAGGAGAAGTGTAAAAAATACCCTTATTGTAACCAAGGAAACACGGGAGCATTAGAATTCATTAAAGAAAACGAGACAATTAAGAGTGCCATAACAGAGGCATCTAAAAAATACGGTATTCCTTATAAGGAAATCGAAAAAATTGTTATAAATGACATAAGTAAGATATTTATTTAGTATGAAAGTAACCGAACTTAATAGTATTATCGAAAATGCGGTAATCAACGAAATTAAAAAGACAATCTTGAGTGAATCTGAAGAGGGTAAAAAAGACGTATATCACATTATGTGTGACGGTGTTCCATTAGCCACATTTGATAATGAGGACGAGGCTAATGAGGCGTTACCTACATACAAAGATAAACATAAAGACGGTGAATTAATCATCGAAAAAGGTTCATACGAGTCTCAAGAAGATATGATAGATAAATTAGATGAGATGAACGACCAATTAGAAGAAACAGACAATATGGAAAATACAGAAAAACAACCAATGGAAGGAAATGAGTTCTCAGGAGCTCTTAAAGCGGCTAAAGATGCTGGTGAAAAAACTTTCACAGTTGACGGTAAAGAATACGATGTTGAAGAATGTTGGTCAAAACAAATGGAAGAAGAATTACACGGCAATCAAGATAAAATTGATGCAGATAAAGACGGTAAAATCAGTGCGAACGATTTTAAAATGTTATTAAAGAAGAAATCTGATGTTGATGAGACTGAAGAACCATGTGATGAATGTGGAAGTGGAATGACTTCAGTTAACGAAGGTAAAAAAGTTTTACGTTTAACTGAGTCAGAAATGATTAAAGTTATCAAACAGATAGTGAAAGAGTCTATACCAGGTTTAGAGGCTTTAAATAAGGCTAAAAAGGGTACTGAGACGGAAACTAACTCACATATGGCTAATGTTGAAAAGGAAATGAAAAAACAAGCGTCATTTGATGGTAACGACAATCCTGAATTCCCTAAACAAGTGAATAAAGGTGAGAAAGTTGCAAGAGTGAATAGTGAAAAAGAAGACGAAGAAGTTGCCGACAATAGAGGTGGTGGAATGGAAGATTTAGATTACACTAATGAACCATCAGAAAACTTCAAGAAAAGATTAAAAATGGCGTTAGAAGGTGATGCGTTAATGGGAAATTCAAACGAATACGCAAACGCCGTTAAAACTGACACAGGTAAGAATTTAGCAAAAAAGGTATTAAGAAAAGATAAGAAGGAAGACAAGGCTCCAATGTACCACAAAGACGTACAGCCATCAAGAGAAGTTAACGAATCAAAATTCAAATTTTCAGAATTACTAAACGAAGAAATTAGTAAAATGAAAAATATTGCTTCGTATAACAAGAAAACTCAATAATTTCTTCTTTTTATTTTCTTTTATCCTTATATTTTAAATGAAAGGAATATGGAAAATAGAGAAGGGTATTTAGAGTTTATCTCATCCGAGAGTTACAAACATCAAATCGATATTTGGTATAGAGCATATAATATAAGTCGTGAAAAAACAGAACTTTTTTACGACTTTCTTATGTCTTTATATGATTTAATTGAAAACACCTATTTGGGTACGGACGTTCTGAGTTCCGAAGAAGACCAAAGAAATCATTTTACATGGTGTTGGAACAAAACAATCGATAATTTCAACAAAGAAAAAATATTCTTCAAAGAAAGGGGACAATCTTACGATTATTTCTGGAATTTCTTTTTAGAGGCTTATTACTTCACTAAACTCGATGACAATATAACGAAAATTCCTGAATACTTTAGGAAACTTTTCGATTTTAAACACAAAAAATCGAGATCCGAACTGGATATGTTAACCGAAATCTACAAATTATTAGATCAAAACTTGAAAAAGTGAGTTTTTTTCCATATATTAGTATTAAAAACCGAAATAAAATATGGAAACCTTAAAAAATATCAAGGACCTAGTTGAAAAGATGTCGGTGGATACTCAAAAAGTTTATGACAAGGGTAATCGTAGCGCATCTATTAGAGCTAGAAAATATGCTCAGGAGATAAAACTCTTAATAGCATCCTATCGTAAGGAAATTTTAGAAGAAATGAAACGTCATGATGGAACAAATTAAACTATTCCTATTTGTATTGAGCTTAATATACTCATTACGATTTGTATTTGAATTTGTCATTAAATTGACTCAAGAAAATCCCGAACCAATGGATATAAGTAAAGTGAATCAAACTTTTTTATATTTTTCGGTATCGTATATTATAACATTTTTTTTAATTTAATATTGTGTTTGAAAGTATAAAATCATTAAGACCACATTTTCACTCATTGAGGGAAATTGAAGGCAACGTAAGTTTGGATATAAAGTTACCATTAACATGGAAACACGAAGAGATTATTAAACCTTATAGGTCGATTAAATTTAAAGTACAAGATAAAAATGAAAAGTTTACTTTAATGTCGTTAATATCTACGGGAACACAAGAAGGTTATGATGTTGTTTTTGCGTGTGCTTCTGAAATAATCAACCACAATAAAGAGGAAGAAGAGAAACAAAGATTATTTAATCAGAAAGTAAAAGAGCTACAGGAATTATTTAAAAAGGAATCATTAGATAAACTAAAAGATATTAATTTATTGACTCACTATGGACAAGAGATTGCAACAAGCCTCGGAGTGGTTATCGAAGGAAGTGACGAGGGATCAGTCGGAGATACAGAACCACAAGAATCAGACGATTCAGGACTTGAAGAAACTCGACAAAAATAAAATGTTTGTACCAAAACCAAAAAGCAAGGTATCTATCATAAGTAAACTACTTACGATATTAGGTTATGGAAAAAAAAGGTGATTTACTAAATCAATTAGCGTTAATTTCAGATTTAATCGAAAATTTAAACGCGGATATAAAATCAAATACAATTATATTTGAAGTATCTAAAGTAGAGTTTGAAAGGATACTTGAAGTAATTGAAAAAAAATACAATAGACGAGGACAAAAAGTTAAAAATTCATTTACCATATCAATAGGTAAAATCGATGTGATTTTTAATACGAGTAATGTCTAAACAAATCACTTCTCTTAAATCCTTTGGATTCCAATAGAGAGTATAGTAATTTCCTTTGATGAGTGGTAACATCTTTAACGAATATAAAATTACCACGTTTCTTTTTTATTAAATCTTCCTTCACTAATTCAAAAAGTCTTTCGGCATCTGAGATGTTCTTATTCCCAAACATCTTCACATCATTTTCAATTTGAACAAAAAGATTTTTATTTAAGGTAAAAATTTGAGCGATTTCAGTTACTGGTAAAATTTTATTAATCACCTCATGGTAACGAATTCTTTTCTTAGTTGTGTAATCGTATATTAATTCTTCTTGCCAATAGGGGATTATTTCTTTGATTCTAAATTTATCACCTTCAATCAGAGCCTCTTGATTCCTACCTAAACTATCTTTAACCCAAACCGCGGTTGCCCATCTATTATTAGGGAATATCAATGCTAGTTCAAATGTTAATTCTTGATTTCGTTTTCCACCTTGTGATTTGACAAAGGGAGGTTTACGTTCAGTTTTAAATTCTCTCCAATATTCGTAAACGGTGGTCCTCTTCATACACCGATACAATATCTTTACTTTCTTTTTATTACAAAAAAGTACTATAAAATATTTTCCATTTTTCATAGAAGTTTAGTTATAAGGGAATAGACCCCATAAACTGACGCTATTCCAAGAGCAATCATAAAAACGATAGCCAATTTTTCATTTTTAATGATTTCCTTTTCCATACGTTCTCTCTCTTCTTTTTTCTTACATTTTGAACAAGCCATATTAAAATATAATCTTTTAATTTCTTTTTATCAATTTTTTTTTCTATATTTTTTAAATAGATAAAATGCTTAAATAATATTAAAATATGATTAGTTACATTGGAGGTAAAGCTAGAATTGGTAAATGGATTGTACCACAAATACCTACGGACATTGAGACATACGTAGAGGGTTTTTCAGGTATGTTTTGGGTCTTTTTTAATATGGACCTAACTAAGTTCCCTAATTTGAAAACGGTGGTCTATAATGACTACAATCGATTAAATGCGAACCTAATGAAATGGGCCCGTCAATACGATGTATTATGGGATGAATTAGCGAAGTACCCATGTCAACAATTAGGTGTTGAAGATACACCTCCTGAGTACGCTCAGATGTTTAATGAATATCAAAAAGAAGTATTCGATGATAACTTGGTTATTACCGATGAAAATAGTTTAGAAATTGCGGGTAAATATGTTTACGTTTTAACTCAAGTATTCTCAGGGTCAAAACCTGAAACGGCGTCTTATACCGATTATAAAGGAAAATATCGTTGTAAAGTTCTTATCTTTATGGATAAGTTAAAGAATCCAAAATATCGTGAACATTTCGATAAGTTAACATTTGTTGAGAATATGGATTTTGAACAAGTGGTTGCGAAATATGACTCGCCAACAACATATTTCTATATGGACCCACCATATTGGAAAACTGAAAACTACTATTCAAATCACGATTTCGATGTGAATGACCACATTAGATTGGCTAATTGTTTAAAAGGGATTGATGGTAAATTTAGTTTATCATATTATGATTTCCCTAAATTATCGGAATGGTTTCCTAAGGACCAATACAAATGGAATCAAAAAGATTTCGCAAAGGCCGCAGCAGCTAAGAAAGACGGAACTCAAAATATGGGGACCGAACTTTTAATAATGAACTACTAGTTCAGTATTTATTAAAAATTACATTATTATGGATACTATTTGGTATATAGTGAAGGTGATGCCTGGTAAAGAAAGATCACTTACCGAAGATTTCAATAAACAAATATCACAAGAGAAGATTAAAAATATAATTCGTTTCGTCTGTCCAACAGAAAAAGAATTTGTTATTGTTAAAAATAAAAAAGTTTTAAGAGAGAAAGTACTTTATAGTGGTTATCTCTATTTTGAAACACCTACGAAGTTAGGAGATAGTGATTTAAAGACAATTGCTCATCTTCCTAATATTATGGGTATGATGGGTGATAAAACACCCGTTCTATTAAGAGACTCCGATATTAGACGTATTTTAAAAGATGATAGTTTAGACAATCATATTGAATCTAAACGTACAAAATATAGTTCAGGCGATAAAGTGATGGTTTCAGATGGTCCATTTAATGGATTTGAAGGTATCATATCAGAAATTAATGGTGAAAAAGTTTCAGTTGAAGTAAGAATTTTTGGTAGAAATACACCAGTTGAATTAACTTTAACGCAAATTGAAAAAGTTTAATGCCTCCAGAAGTTTTAATATACATTCAAACAGTAAAGAATTACTTCAAAACAAATATTGAAGCGAGAGAGTATTTCCTAAACGGAAATGACGAAGAATTATTTTTCAAACACTTATCTGAAATTTCACAAAAAAATTTTGAGAAGAATGGTGAAGTGATGTTAGACAAAGACCAATTCGAATTATTAAGAACAACAACCAAGGTTATTACAATTGCAGTCAAAGAAGATTTCCCTAAAGAACAGACGATTGACGAGAAAATTTTTCAAGACCTTGGAGGATTTGGTAAAATTTGTCTCAACTAACTTTATTATTAAAACAATTTAATTTATAATTTAAATATGTCAACAATATTACCAAAAGATTATCCATTATATGAAACTGTTTATGGGAGTGAAATTCCAACAGAGCAATATTTTGTAATCTTATTCGATAAAATGCCGTCAAAATATGTTAATAATTTATTTTATGACCCAAAAGTTATTGATGAGGTTTTATTGAATGACGGATTCGAACAAGAGATTGAAATTTTCTCATCTAATAGAAGATATGATTTGTCCGCTCAGTCATTATATGTGAATAAAGTAAAACAAGTAATGGTCAGAGTTTATGGTAATACTAGTAAAGATAAAGACCCATTAATACAATTAGATTTTGCTTATAATATTAAGAACGGTAAATTAGATACGCAATTCCCAATTGATAAATTAAAAGGATTTGAAAGATCTAAGAAAAAAGCAAACATCCAACTTGTAAAAAGTGAGATGGGTCACATGGATACAGAAGAATATGATTTGTTTGTACCGCCAATGGACTTAGAATTAAATTACGGGGAGAAGTTTGGTAAAGTACATAAAGTTAT
>JACCDI011597927.1_pt1 | contig 17589 bp, 16 predicted proteins | sample 7442791 | NCBI WGS metagenome assembly JACCDI01 (sample SAMN15323434, study PRJNA562643) | freshwater metagenome | isolation source: river surface water | place: USA:Blue River Watershed | collected 2017-08-15 | reverse complement strand
TTGAATCTATTGAGGCCGAACAAGCGCGCAGGGGAACTTTATAAGCTGAGCCTATGTTAATGCCGTTAAACTTGCAAAAATGGATCGATGAACATCGTCATTTGCTGAAACCTCCGGTTGGAAACCAAGTGGTTTATAAAGATACCGACTTTATCATCATGGTGGTGGGCGGTCCGAACGCCAGAAAGGAATTTCATTACAACGAAGGGGAAGAATTTTTCTATCAGCTACAAGGTGATATGCAACTTCCCATCCGTGAAAATGGTAAAACTAGGGTAATCCACATCAAAGAGGGTGAGATATTTCTGCTTCCTCCGGGCGTGGAACATTCCCCACAGCGTTTTCCCAACACCGTTGGATTGGTGATTGAACGCCACCGCAAAGAAGATGAAATTGATGCATGTACTTGGTACTGTGAATCATGCGATGAGCAACTTTACAGAGCGAAATTTCATTTGAACGACATTGTGGTGGAGTTGCCAAAACTCATGCAGCATTTTTACGACCACATTGATTTGCGTACCTGCAAACATTGTGGCACCGTGATGGACATCCCCCAATTAAAAGAAGAAAAAGTATGAAACAAGCCACCATTATAGGATCTGGTTTGGTGGGCTCATTGTGGGCCGTTTACCTAGCAAAAGCTGGATATAAAGTTACAGTGTTTGAGCGCCGTTCCGACATGAGAAAAGCCAAATTATCTGCTGGTAAATCTATCAACTTGGCCACCTCTCATCGAGGCTGGAAAGCACTCAATGAAGTGGGAATTGATGAAGAAATTCGGAAAATTGCCATTCCAATGTATGGAAGAACCATGCACAACCTCGATAACCGTGAAACATATCAGCCCTATGGTATTCAGGGTCAAGCAATTTACTCTGTTTCACGCAGTGAAATCAACTGCAAGTTGATGGACATTGCCGAGGCACAAGGAAATGTTGAAATTGTATTCAATCAAGATTGTACAGGCGCCGATTTGGAAAATGGAATCGTAAAATTGAAGAACAATGTTACGGGTGAAACATCTGAATTTCAATCAGATGTGGTATTTGCAACCGATGGTGCTTTCTCTGCCGTTCGCTACCATTCCATGCAGAAATTGGATCGCTTTAACTTCAGTCAACACTACATTCCCGATGGTTACCGCGAAATTTTGCTTCCCGCGAATCCCGATGGCAGCTTCAAACTTGAAAAAAATACCTTGCACATTTGGCCTCGTGGTAGGTTCATGCTCATTGCTTTGCCAAATTTTGATGGTTCCTTTACCTGCACGTTGTTTATGCCTTTTGAGGGACATGACTACTGCTTTAACAACCTCACTTCAAAAGACAAAGTAGAGGTATTTTTCAAGGTGGTTTTCCCTGATTTTTACGAGATGATGCCCAATGTAGCTGATGCTTGGGAAGATCATCCGTTGAGTTCTTTGGCCATCATTCGATGTTTCCCGTGGACAAACGGCAAAGTGGCGTTAATGGGCGATGCAGCGCATGCTACGGTGCCTTTCTTCGGACAAGGTATGAACGCTGGTTTTGAAGATTGCTCGGTGATGAATTCCCTCATGATCAAACACAACCATGATTGGCCGAGTATTTTCAAGGAATACGAGCAAATGAGAAAACCCAATGGCGATGCGGTTCAAGATTTGTCGCTGCTGAATTATGTGGTGATGCGCGATAAAGTGACTGATCCAGAATATTTGTTGATGCAGAAAATTGAGCGCAGAATTGCGGAATTGTATCCGGGTGAATATTTCCCGATGTATTCAATGGTTTCGTTTAGCGATATTGAATACCACGTGGCATTGAACAAAGGAAAAGAGCAAGATGAGATGATTTTGCAGTTGATTCGCTCAAAGAATATCACCGAAGAGCATCAAATTGAAGCAATTGATGCAATCATTCACGATTTTTATAAAAATAGACACTAAATTTGAAGACTATGTCAGAGAACAGAGAAGAAATACTCAAACGTATTGACGAAAAATATCACAAAATAGATCAAAATCCAGATGTTCATTTGGAGGGACTTGTGTGGTCGAATCCAATCACTTATTGGGATTATATTTTACCGGAGGCATTGCTTTCATTGCAAGTTCAAAGAACCAATCAACCCGATGAGATGGTGTTCATTATGTATCACCAAATCAATGAATTGTTGTTCAAAATGATTTTGTGGGAAATTGACCAAGTGAGCCATGCTGAAACGGTGGAAGCTGCCTTCTTTACGGAGAAATTGAGAAGGGTAAGCCGTTATTTCGACATGTTGTCATCTTCATTTTCAATTATGGGGGATGGCATGGAGCGCGAGCAGTATATGAAATTCAGGAACACATTGACGCCGGCAAGTGGTTTTCAGAGTGCGCAATACAGGATGATTGAATTTGCTTCAACGGAGTTGATCAATTTGATTGATTTCAGGTTTAGGGCAACGATCGACAGGAATACGCCATACGAGCATGCTTATGAGCATTTGTACTGGCAAGCGGCAGGAAAAGACCATAAAACGGGCAAAAAGAATACGTTGATCATGAATTTCGAGAGAAAGTATAAGGCTGAGTTTTTGCGTAAAATGGAGGCATACAATACAACGAATTTATGGACCAAATTCAAGGAATTGCCAGAGAGTGTTAAATCGGATGCGGAATTGGTGAAAGCCATGCGTCATTACGATTACACGGTGAATGTAACCTGGGTGATGGCCCATTACCATGCTGCTGCGAAATACTTGGGCAATGCGGCTGCAACGGGCGGCAGCGATTGGCAGAAGTACATGCATCCAAAATACCAACGCCGTATTTTCTTCCCAGAATTGTGGAGTGAAGAAGAGTTGAAGAACTGGGGCGAGGGGGTATAAAAATCTTTTTATTTAAGTTTATCTGGGGGTCGTTTCTGAAAAGAAGCGGCCTTTTTTTTGCGGAATTTGCAAAAACTTTTCTCAGAAAGATTCGCATCTTTGCGAAGCAAAGTCAATAGTATTTTGATAAGTTTAAGCTAATTTACTCAGCTCTATGCCATTCATTATAACTATAAATAACTTGTTCAAAGGTGCACATATTTTTGTTTAATATATTTCTTCGATGTGTACGTAATGTATTTACGGAAAAATTTAATTTTTTTATAATCATTTCAGTGCTCATTCCGTGAGCATAAGACTCTACAATTGAATATTCTGTTGGAGATAATATTAAAGGTTTAGGAGTCCAATATAAATTTTCTTTTTCAAGAGAGTCCGTTGAGATTTTACAAATAAATTTCTCACCGTTCAATGCTTTGTTGATTCCTTTAATTAAACTTTCAGAACCACTTCTTTTTGCAATGTATCCTAATGCATTATTTTTTAGGGCTTCTTCAATAAAAATCTTATTTTCAAATGCGGAGAAAATGATAAATGGAATTTTCAATTTGTTTGCAAGTTTTGGGATAATAAAAGATTTACCGGATTGGGTTAGCTGTAAATCAGAAACAATTAAATTGATTAACTTATTTTTTTGGATTGTTTCAATTGCGCCGGTTTCACTTTCACTTTCAATTAATTCTATATCTTTGATATTGTCTAAAATAGTTTCGTGAATTCCCCTTCTTGTGATGTGATGGTCATCAATAATGAGTATAATTCTATTTTCAATCATTTATTTAATTTTAAAATTAAATTCAATTTCAAATTGATAAGTTTCATCGAATTCGTTTACCATTTTGGCTTCTGAAACGGTGCCTTTTAATAATTTTAAACGGTTAGAGAGCACTGCTATTCCACGTTTTTCAGATTGAATATTGAATTGAACTAATTTGGAAAACTGATATGAAAAAATAACATAAATCATTTTTTTTTCATTCCATATTTGAATAGTTATAAATCTTGGATTGTTGTGTTTAACAATATTTGTAATAATTTCTTGAATAGACCGATAAGAATGAATTTGAAATTCGCTTTTAAAACTTGGAACAGGATGAAAATCACAAACTATTTTACACGTTTGAGATTGAAATCTAAATGCCAAACTTTTAACAGCCTCAATCCAGTTATTTAAGAGTAATTCTTTAGGATATATATCTTCAATGTTTAGAGAAAGCTCCTTACTATAGCTTTGAATTCTATTCTGTAAATGGTTTATTTTTTCCAAAGAATGTGAATTTAAATTGTCGTAAGTTTTAATTTCGATGAGTTTAGAAGTGAATTCAGCAATTAAACTACTTGCTGCATCATGTAAGTCATTTGATATTTTTTCACGTTCAATTTCTATTGATTTTAAAATGGTGGCTTTATTAATTTGATTAAATCTTTTTAATCTGTTGAAAAAATACAGTGCACCAATGATTGTGAAAATTAACAAGAAAGTAAATGCTAATGTTCCAATAACTATGTTAATTATTAGTTCTGAACTTGACATGATAAAAAATAAAGGTAATATAAAAGATTATTAAATATGAACCGAAAAAATAGTAGATTGTTTGATATTTTATTATTGATTTTACAACTGTAATGTTTTCATATAATAATTTCAACCAATAATTATTTAAAAAAATTACCGTTAAAGTGTTTACAAAAATAAAGTTGTAAATTTTGCGAAATTGGGATGCGATATATGATATGTATATGAAAATTAAAACTTCTAAAGAATATAATAAATAATTTGAATATATGTTTATGTTGAATTTGAAACTAAGTAATATTAATATTATTGTGCCTGTAAATATTACAATTGAGTAATATTTAGACATAATTAGAAACCCAAATATTGACACTAAAACTATACTGGCATCGTATAAATTGGATATTTTATCTTGATATATTTGATCGGTAAAAATAAAGGAGGTTAAAGTAGTTGTTCCAGAGAAAATAAAATATCCTTTTAAATAGTTTTTAACATTGAAATTTTCAATAATTGATATAATTGTGCAAAAAAACAATGAAATTAAATATATTATTTTCATTAACTATTTAGTATATTTCCAATACACAATTTTGGGCATTTATTAAAGTTGTTTAGGATTTTATTTGTTATGTCGTAGTTATTTGAATCAGCCCCAAGGACAACTAATGTTAATTCATTGTTCTCATTTTTAGCTAAATAAATTTTTAAATTGGCAGCGTTGGGATTGGCAAAGATCTCATCTAGTACATCTTTAGGAATTGAACATGAAATGGTTTGTCCTAAAAAAGTAGGATCGTTTTGATAAGCCAGGGTCATTTGTTGTGCTTGGGTGAAAGTTATTTCGTGATTTGACATGCTCAAAAATAGTAAAAAATTTAATTGTCAATTACATTTTTTAAATTGTTTATTTAGGATATACTCAATATTTAGTATGCCTAAGTGTCTATAATAATAGAATGTAATCAATATTTAGTAAGTTTTTTCTATCCTCATTTTTTGCATTTGTGAATATTCAAATTAAGTTAAATAATATTGATTTCAAAATTATTTATGAAATCAAATTTTAAGTTTAAAAATTTCTTTTTTTGTGTTATTCTATCAATTTCCTTAAATTCTTTTGCTCAAATAACAATTTCAGCAAATACAACTTGGAATGCAATGAATCCGCCACCAATTGGGGCCTCGGGTGGGGTAAATATTACCTCATCTGCAATATTATTAATTGACGGAATTACTATTAATTTCAACCCTGGAGCGCAATTAATAGTTCAACCATCCTCTAAATTATCTTGTAATAATGTGATTTTTAAAACAGCATCGCAAAATACTCCCTGGAATGGAATTATATTGAATGGTAATGCTAGTGTGAATCAGTTCACCACATCGCCGAATTTAACAGTTTTAAATAATCAAGGTACTTGGTCTGGAACATTGAATTCTAATCAAACATATTGCTTACTTGAAAATTGTACATTCGAAAATGTTTTAACAGGAGTTCGGGTTGTTAATGGAGCTATTTTAAGGGCGAGAAATTCATTTTTTAAAGATTTTGTCTTAGGTATTTCGATTGAAGGATACACTTCATCTAATTTTCCATTGTATAATGCTTGCTATATTATGGAATGTAATTTTCTTTGGCAAACAATAAGCACGAATACAAATTTTATAAACTCAAGTACTAATTTAACTGGGATTAAAATAGAAGATGCGGATGGCGTAAATATAGGTGGTTGTGATTTTGAATGTAATTATCCGTCAAATGAAAGAGATTTATTGGAAAGAGGAATTGGAATTTCAGCCATTCATTCTAATTTAAATATAAGTCAAAGTGGTAATGTTTGGTGCCTCGATGATGAAGGCTGTTTAAATAATTGTAGTGGTTTACCTAAAAACAATTATTTTAAAAAATTGTCACAAGGATTAATTTATAATGGTCTTAATCCAAATAAAACTCAATATACTGATAGGAAAACAATTTCAATTCGAAATTCTGAATTTACAAATGTACTATTTGATATGCAAATATTGAATTCAATACAACCTGTCGTTGGGAAGGTCAATTCTTCTGGTGTACGTACTACACTTTCTCAATTATATAAAGATTTTTGCGATAATACAAATACACCGCCAATTTGTACGAGAAAACAAATTTTGAAAATTACAGATTGTGAAGGGTTGAATGTTTATAAAAACAATTTTTATTTCAATGGTTTGGGTTGTATTTATGCCGAAATTATCAATTGTGGAAAATCTTCAAGTTCTTTCATTAATAATACTTTCATTGAAAATTCTGGACAGGCGGTTGCCACAAATTCGTTAATAGGAGATGACGTATATGGGCTATATTTAGATGGTGACTGTGAAGGATTAAGCGTTCATTGCAATGTGTTTAGCGACATGGGGGTCGATATTTATCTTGATGAAAATGCTATTTTTTGGAAAAATTCGACTGCTGGAAACTATATTTTAGTAACAGAAAAAGAAGCAGGGAATAATGAATTTTCTACGCTAATTCAAGGTAGGGAGAACATTTTGATCAGTGATTTAAATAATTGTCCTTTAGTTTTAAAATATAACTATTATAACAACAATAGTTTGGATAATTTTGTATACTATAACACTAATTTAGGTAAAGTGTTAAATAATTTAAATAAGTCACCTTTACCAGATCCACCTGATTGTAGTTCTCCTTGTCCCAAATTATTTCAATCATTAAGTACTCTCAAATTAGTTAGAAATGACAATTATCAAATTTATCCAAATCCAGCTAAAAGTGAATTAATGATCAATAATTTATCGGAAAAGGATAATATTAATGTATATGATATTTCAGGACAACTTGTTTTATTTAAACAGAATATTCAACAAAATGTAATCGACATTTCAATGTTGAATCCGGGTATGTACTTTATCAAAATTATAGGAATTTCGTCAAGTAAAAAACTTAAATTTGTTAAGATATAATATTTTTGAAATTGTTTGTAACCATATTATGTTTAACATTTAACTTGGCCTACGGTCAGATTAAAACTACATTGATCAATGAATCCGATGAAAATGCATTGTATTATTTTCAGTATGCAAATAAAAAAATGAATATTTTTCCATTGGTAAAATTAATTAATCCTAAATACGACTATAATATTAGGGATCATATTTTGGGCTTCAATAGAAATGGAATGGTTAATTTTCGAATCTTTAAAAGCAACTTATTTTATCCCAATTCTGAAATTCCATGGAAACAAAATCTTAATAATTCTTATGGTATGAATGGTAGTTTGGGTTCTATGTCCTTCCCTTACAAAAACGGCAAGTATTTTTACTTGCAGCAAAATCCCTTTTTTAGCAAGGATTCATTTCGACCAATTGATCTTTCGATTATTGATTGCAAAAGTGCAAATATTGAAATACGAAATAAGGCCTTAAAGTCTAAAGTACCAAATTTGGGATTTTGGATTTCTCGAATAAATACAGATTCGTTTCTAAAGGTTTCAATTCATAGAAATTTGGATTTTTTAATTAGTGAGATATTAACGAAAGATTCGATGATTTTTTTTGATACGATGCGGTTTGTGCCTTATACTCCAATGTTTTGTCCACCTGGTTTTTATGAACCTAAAGGAATTATGGATATAAAAACGAGCAACAGCGGTCGATTTATATTAACTGATTTTATACATGAGATTTCTATTCGCTATAGAGGTTATGATAGAAAATATTTAAAGTATGAACGTACCTTCAATATCAATGAAATAGATCCAATTACACACAAAATTTTGCCAACCAAAACGTTGAAGAATTTTTTGGTCTCAGGCGATGAACTTGTTGTTGAAAAATTACGAAATGATTCAATCTTTGTAATGGATAAAATGGTGTTTAGCCCCTTGGATTCATTGTTGTTTCAAACATTTTGGCATAACGGAGAGCTAAGGCAATATTCAATGAACGAGAATTTCAAATTGAAAAAACAAACACTAACAATTAAATATCAAGATACCTTTTTTTGGTTTAATCCTATTGTAACCCAAGATTTTTGTTTGCTTTGGGCAACAATACGTCCAACAGGAAAAACTAAAGGAGTCGTTTATTTTCATCGGTTAAAAAATGCCGATGACGGTCTTAAACCTGGCAATCTAGAACAGTATTTTGATAGTTTAGAAATTTCTGATGGAAAAATTTTAGCTCCTAAATCTTTCAAACGCCAACTTTTAAATTTCGCTCATGTAAATCACTCTGTTCAATATAAATGCGGAGAGGGAATTGTGCAATTTGTAAATGCATCTTATGCGAGAAAAAAATTCAATAAGTTTGATTTTGAACTGGATTTAATGAATGGGCAATTCTTCAAAAGTAACATGCCAAATTGTACTGTGAGGTTGAATAAAAATGGCCGATATCCTTTCTTCTGCAAATTCGAAACAGCAGAAGGTTATGTGGAATTGGTTGAAGATACCGTTGAAATTAATTTACCTCAATTTTATTATTTCAATGATACCATTAAAGTGAAGTTATTATCGGCAAGTGTAATGAATAATAAATGTATTCAAGTTACTTGGAATCGATTAGATCAGGCAGAAAATTATGAGATATTGCGTGATGGTAAATTTATAGCAAAGTTGTCTGATACCATATTTAGAGATTATTTTAAAGGTGATATTGGCCAATCTTATCAATATGAAGTGATTGCCAAAGATTCTTGTGGAAATTACTCTGGAAAAAGTAATGTTGCAAGAACCATTTTCTTGAAAGCAAATTACCCGAGAAATTTTAAAACAACCGATGAATGTATTTCCAATTTAAATTGGAATTCTTATGAAAAATGGGATTCTGGAGTGGATCATTATTTATTAGAAAATGGCTATTCCGAAGACGATTTTAGTACATTAATTAAAACCAATGATACAATTTATGTTGACAAGCAATTCTTGGAATTTAACGTTGCAAAAAAGTGTTACAGAATTACGGCAAAAGATGGAACAGGTATAGAAAGTATGAGCAATGTGGTGTGTTTGGAAATGCCTGAAATCATGTTTATACCTACTGCCATTTCACTCAATGGTGATCAATTAAATGACGCTCTCTATGTTACAAATACTGGATTCGAAAATATAACTTTTGAGGTTTATAATCGCTGGGGGCAAATGATTTATAAAACCACCAACAACGAAATAAAATGGATACCTCCAAACGACATTATACCTGGAGTATATGCAATAAAAATCACGGCTTCCAGAAAGGGAAAATTGTCAATTTTTAGCGAAAACCTTACAATTCTTAAATGATGATTATCCAAGAAGCGGCCTTTTTTTTGCGGAATTTGCAAAAACTTTTCATAGAAAGGTTTGCATCTTTGCGAAGCATAGCCAATAGTATTTTGAATTAAACAGATTGATTTAATTGAATTTATAATATTAAAATTCCTTTTGTTTTCCAATATTATTGTAAATTGCATAATTACAACTAAGTGCGATATATTTATTACTATAACCATGAAAAATCATTTGTTTCTGAGATTTATTCTATTGTTTGTAATTATTCCATTGAATTTATCCGCACAAAAGGAATTTAAGCAGAAATGGTACTTGCAGTTTCATTCAAGCATTCGATCTGGATATAGTTCTGGTATAGATTTACCTCATGCAGAGGTTGACTCTATGGGCAATACTTTTATTAGTTTTCTTTCAAATTCAACTTTTGAATTTCAATCAAAAATTGATACTGGTTATAAATCCCATTTGTATAAAATTGATAAAAATGGGGAGCTCGTTTGGAGTAAAATTTTTAGAGATGGATTTGAGGTTCGTGGTGGTGGAATAGGTTCCTTAACTTCAGATAGAAATGGAGGCGTGTTTGTGGATATTTCAATTGGAAACTATTTTAAGTTTTCGAAAGATTCAACTTTTGTAAAGCTAGGTTTAACTGAATCGATTTTACATATTAAAGCCAATGGCGAAATTGATCGAATGACAATGTTGCCAATTGCCCGAGTATCTTGTACTCCTGTATTTGCTTTTAACGGCAAGATTTATTATCCAAGGGATAGAAATACTTTATATATCATTTCAAATGATGGAAAAATTGAGAATTCATATTTCCCTTATTATTTTGACTATTCTTACCATTTTGCAGTTAATAAAAGTGGACAAATTGCATCCTTAAAAGTCCTAAATCCCTATGAATCATTTAAAATTGGTGATTCTACTTATGTTCAATCTAAAAAGAAATATGGATATGTGGTTGTGGTAAGAGAAAAAACGGGTGCTTTACTTTGGCATAAATTTTTTAAAGATAGGAATTTCTTGGATTTGGATGACAATCATTCACTGCGTTGGGACAATGATAATAATTTATATTGCGCTTTAAATTTTGGCTCATCCACAGATGAATATTCTCAATATATTCAAGATGGTACAAAATCTATCATTTATAAATTGGATCAACAAGGAAATATAAAAGGTAGTTTATTTGATACTTTGAGAAATTCAAACAATAATTATTATACTCAGGTTTGGCTTCAAAATGATGGTTCAGGTAATGTATATGCCGATTTATATACGGCCTCTTATGCACCAATGAATTATCCTAAAATGAATATATCATCAGCCGATATTAGCAAATACACGAGGTTGTTGTTTGATACAAACTTTAATATTAAATCATATTATCAAATTAGAAATGCACCAAGATTGGACAATAGTTTAAATAGTTATGGGTCTGTTTTTTGGAAGTCTTCTAAAATTACAATGGAGCCCAATAGAACCTATGAACTACCTAATGGCGAAACAGTGAATTGTACCTCTGATCACGATTTTTTTGTGATTTATATGGATACAAATAAACAAGTTAACTCAAATGAGGTTAAAGAAATTGGTCAAAAAATAAGAGCTTTATTCACAATAACTCCTAATCCTACAAATGCAAAAAAAACATTTAAAATAGAAGGAAATTTTGCCATTAATAAAGTAATTATGTATGATTTAACTGGAAAAATTGTGCATGTTGTATCGAATATCAAAAATAATTCAGTGATAATAAATACCAATCTTTTAAATGGAATATACTTTGTGCGGACTGAATTTGTAAACGGAGAAAGAGCAACTCAAAAAATTGTCATTTCCGATTAAGTTCAAAGTAATTTGCAAAAACTTTTCTCAGAAAGATTCGCATCTTTGCGGCATCATGACAGCTTCTCATTTTTTAATTGAAAATACCATTCGTTTTGTGCAAGATACCCTTAAAAATGCCGAGGGTGGACATGATTGGTGGCATATCCATCGGGTTTATCTCAATGCGAAAAAGATTGCCGAAAAAGAGGCTGGGGTAGATACCGAAATTGTGCTTCTGGCTGCTTTGCTTCACGATATTGCCGATTCTAAATTCCATGATGGAAATGAGGAAATTGGTCCGGATATGGCCCGCAATTATTTGATTTCTCAAGGTTTTGAGGGACAAAAAATTGACCATGTGGTGGAGATTATCCGCAATATTTCCTTCAAAGGTGGGAAAACTCAACGCACCTTTCATTCGAAAGAATTGGATGTTGTGCAAGATGCCGATAGGCTCGACGCCATTGGGGCCATTGGAATTGCCCGCACCTTCAATTATGGAGGCTTCAAAGGAAATGAAATTTACAACCCCAATGTCCCTCCAAATTTGAACATGACGAAGGAGGAGTACAAAAAGGGTGGGCAGCCATCTATCAACCATTTTTACGAGAAGTTGTTGTTGCTCAAAGATTTGATGAATACGGGGGCGGGCCGTGAATTGGCAGAGGAGCGCCATAGGTTTATGGAATTGTATTTAACGCAATTTTACAGCGAGGTAGGGGAATGATTTTTGCGAAAATTGCAAAAAATTGATCTGTTGAAAGCTTGAAAATAGCTGTATCTTTGCAGTACCGATTGGGGTTGATCGGAATCGACGGGATGAATGGATGCGGTGTAAGCAGGTGGTGCTTTGGAATTTGGCACCTAAATCTCAATTTCCAAACTTTAAGAGGCGAATCTAATTACGCCATGGCTGCCTAATCCGAGTGATAGGTTAATGCCATTTACTCCGACTCTCTATACTCGTGCCGAGAGTCATCAGGGGTAATCGACCCGCACGGGTATGTTTCTGAAAAGTTGGCGTAGGAAACATTATGAGCCAAATAAGAGGTAACGTTGGCCAGGGGAGAGCCGGCCTACTTCCGAAAACAATCTCACCCTAAACCTGTAGAAAGCGCCAGCTTTCGCATCTCCGGACGGGGGTTCAATTCCCCCCAACTCCACAAACAAAAACCCTCGTGAAACGAGGGTTTTTTTATTTGAAAATAAATGAGCCAAATGCCTAAGCATTTTAGCGAATGCATTTTCAAATAAAAAGCAATTGCCGCGGTAGCGCAATTGTTTTTGTTTGTAGGAACCCCCACTAGGGAATCACCGACCGCAGGGAGGTAGTTCCCGAAAATAAATGAGCCAAATGCCACCCCAAAACACACCGACCGAAGGGAGGTAGTTCCCGAACAAATGAGCCAAATGCCTAAGCATTTGAGCGAATGCAACAGTGGTGCCCCCAATTCTTTTTGACGAATGAGAATTCTACGACAATATTATTGGAATTCTTTCTTTCACTAATTATAATTTTCCTAATTTTGTTGCATGCGCTTTTTGTTCCTCTTTTTGGTTCTTTTTGGTATTCTGAAAGATACAGAGGCGCAAATTGTGTTTAGGCCATTTAAGGTACAGGAATTTATTCAGTTAGATACCTCCAATCGGTCGTTGGTTCATGATTCTGTTGGTAATTACATTGATACCCTCAAACAGTTCGAAAATATAGATAGAACCAGGCCCTCGAATTTACTTGGTGGTGAAATTTTAAGGTCTTATTTTGAAACTATTCAAGGCGGGAATAACCTTGCACTGCAAGCCGTTTTGATTAATTTAGACAGCAGTAGAATTTTGAAGGATACCCTCATGGAAGTTATACCAGTTGGAATGACCTACAAAGGAATCTATTGGGGATTGGGGAAGCATAATTTTTATATGAAAGACATCAATGTCCCTTTTGTTGTGTGTATTTTGCCCCAAGATTCGGGTAAGTTTGAGACTTTCCGAAGTGAATATTCCGAATCTGCGGATTTGAAATGGGTTGATGTCCCTCAAAATAAAGATTCCAATCAATCAGTATTTAGGCCAATTTTAATTGAGGAGTATTTGTTGCCTTTATCCTGCACACATGACCCATTATTTATTGACTATATCAATGATTCAATGGTGAATATGACCATTGATTTTGACACTTACAATGAAATTTCTATGGCTCGTTGTTATGAGTTGCTAGATGCTCATGTGAAACATTTATTGGAAATTCATGCACCTTATTGTGAGCGACAAGCTAAAGTTTATTTTAACAATCGCAATGTAAACATGGAGTCTATTCGTGTGTTTTTTGAGAAATTTTCGGAATTAAATGTTCAACTTAGGCTAATTTTTTCTGAAACAGAGTAAAATGATTATGAAAATTGAATTTTTGGCACTTAATTTGTATTTACTATTTCAAAAATAGAAATCTTCAATTATGAACTTCAAAAAAATATCTATCCTTTTGGTTGTTGCTTTAAGCACAAAGTTGTTAATGGCTCAGGCTGGTTTTGACGATGACGTTACTGATTTTGCAGTACCTATCGACGGCGGAATTACAGCTGTAGTTGGATCAGCAATTGCTTACGGAGTATACAAATTTCGTGGTAGCAGATCAAAAGATTAATTGAGGTTTACATCCGTTGGCGCTTGAGCCAACCACACATATTCGCCACCTAAATCTGATAGGGCTTTCTTCCACACAAAGTTGGAGTTCATGAATATATATGAACTTTTGAAGTTGGATACTATCCAAGTCTTTTCTTTTAATTCCTTTTTCAACTGACCCGGTCCCCAACCGCAGTACCCTGCCAATGCAATTGCATTTTCTTGGTTGATTTGTCCTTTTTGGTGCATTTCAATAATATCGAAGGCGTTACCACCCCAGTAAATGCCATCGCCAACGCTCAGAGCATTGGGGATGTCACCACATTGGTGTAAGAAATTCATGGTCTGTTTGGCTTCCACAGGACCTCCGAAATAAAGTTTGAGGGTGATTTCAGCACCGTCTTCTTCGGAAGCTGCCTTCATCAATAAATTCGAAGCATCGTTGATGACAACACCCATACTCCCGAACTCATTGTCTTCAATGATGAGCACCACACACCTGAAAAAATTATCGTCGGTGATAAAAGGTTCTGCAATCAGAATTGAGCCCGGTTTTAAGTACGCTGCCATTTCCGTTGCAATATGTAAAAAATATGTCATACTCCAAAGAAAACAGGAAAAATTATCGTACTTTGCGTCATAATAACACTTATATATGTTCGTTCAAAAATTCAAAAATATTTTCATTGGTGTTGCAATGTTGCTTACATTTCAAAAGTTACAATCGCAAGTGCTTTCAGTAGAGCCTGTTTTTCCCAAGGAAACCGATACTGTGACCATTATTTATGATGCATCTTTGGGAAATGCTGCTTTAAAAGGGGTATCTCAGGTGTATGCTCATGCTGGTGTAATTACCAGTTTAAGCACTTCAGGGGCGGATTGGAAACATGTGGTGGGGACATGGGGCACGGCGGATGCAAAAGTGAAAATGACGGCACTTGGCAATAACCGTTGGAAAATGAGGTATCACATGAAGAATTTTTATGCTCAAGCTGGTGCTTTCCAATCTGGCGAGGTTATTTTGCAAATGGCCTTTGTTTTTAGAAACCAAGATGGTAGTTTGGTTGGCAGAACTTCTGCCGGTGGTGATATTTTCTCACCCGTTTATTCAGCCTCTTCGAGTTTGTTGCTCAAGATTACATTGCCCGAATCTAAAGTTACTTTAGGTAAAAGCACCGATTTGTTTAAGGTAGTGGCTTGGACAAGTAAAAATGCCAATATAGATTGTTATTTGGATGGTATTTTGGTGAGAAGTTTGTCTTCCAAAGACAGTATGCAACAGTTGTTTACCAATTTTGCGGTTGGTTCTCATACTATCAAAATGGTTGCTAACTCTGGTTCTGAATCGGCATCAGACAGTGTTATTTATGTGGTGAATCCATCGGTGGTTCAGCAAACAATGCCAACTGGATTGGAACAAGGAATCAATTATATAGGAGATACTGCGGCCTATTTGGTGCTTTATGCTCCATATAAAAATTACGTTTATGCCATTGGAGATTTTTCAAATTGGCAACCAGATTTAAAGTATTTCATGAATTACGATCCGTCGAAAGCTTGTTATTGGGTTAAAATTGAGGGACTTAAGCCGGGCGTAGAAGTGGGCTATCAATATTTGGTTGACGGGGTAAAACGAATAGCTGATCCCTTTAGTCCATTGATGCTCAATGAGTGGGACGATTCATATATTCCTTCAGCGGTGTATCCAAACTTAAAAGCCTATCCCAAAAACAAAACTTCGGGATGGGTAACGGTGATGCAACCTGGGGAAGCGACGTTTTCATGGAGCAAGGTGAACTTCCAACGTCCCTCAAAAGAAAAATTAGTGATTTATGAATGTTTGGTAAGGGATTTTACAAAAGCACAAAGTTTTAAGGCGATTCAAGATACCCTTCCATATTTGAAGCGATTGGGAATCACAGCCCTTCAATTGATGCCGGTAACGGAATTTGAAGGTAATTTAAGTTGGGGATATAATCCTGCTTCGCACATGGCACTTGATAAATATTATGGCAATCGAAATGCGTTCAAATCTTTGATCAACGCTTGTCACGAACAAGGCATTGCTGTAATTATGGATGTTGTTTTCAATCATGCGTTTAGCACTGCCCCCATTTGTCAATTATACTGGGATGATGCTGCTTCTGCACCTACATCAAATAGTCCTTATGCCAATATTGTTGCCAAGCATCCATTTAATGTAGGTTACGATTTGAACCATGAAAGTTCAGCCACCAAATATTATGTGAAGCGTATTTTAAAGTATTTGTTGGAAGAGTATAAAGTTGATGGGTTTAGATTTGATTTGAGCAAAGGATTTACCCAAAAGAATTCGGGAAATGATGCGGGAGCGATGGGCGCATATGATGCTTCTAGAATTGCAATTTGGACAGATTATTACAACGCGGTGCAATCTTATTCTCCTGGTGCTTACCATATTTTGGAGCACTTTGCCGATAACAGTGAAGAGGTGGAATTGTCGAAGAAAGGGATGATGTTATGGGGGAATGCGGTTTACAACATGACGGAAGCGGCTATGGGATATAGTGCCAATAGCGATTTTGGATGGGGCATTGACTATTCAAAAAGAGGATTTGACCCCAATAATTTGGTGGGATATGCGAGCAGCCATGATGAAGAGAGAATGGCATATCAACTCATTAATTTTGGGAACTCTGCTTCTGGATACAGTACACGCAGCAATCCAACATTCTTAGAGAGAATGGCCATGATGTATTCCTATTTATGGTTAACTCCTGGTCCTAAAATGATTTGGCAATTCGATGAATTGGGTTACGATTATTCAATCAATTATTGTGTGAATGGTACCATCAACAATGCATGTAGGTTGGATAACAAACCGGTTAGATGGGATTATTGGACGGGGAACGCCAACCGCAGGAAGTTGTATTTCAGCAATGCCATGATGTTGCATTTGAAAAATAAGTATGACGATGTGAGTAAGCCCAATTCTTATAATTTGAGTACTTCAAACAAATACAAGCGATTGCAATTAAATGGTGCTGGTTTTACTACTTTGGTATATGGGAGCACGGATGTTTCGGCACAAACGGTTTATCCAGGTTTTCCTTTTACGGGCACTTGGTATGATTATTTAAAGGGTGATAGTTTGGTTGTAAGTGACGTAAATATGTCGCTGAGCTACAAAGCGGGTGAGTTTCATGTATGGACAAGCAAGCGGTTAGAGAATCCGTTTATAAATACTGCGATCAGTGGTATTGATAATTTGGCTGCTGCCAATATTTCGGTGTATCCGAATCCAACAGAGGGCAAGATACAGGTTAGTTGGGATATTGCTGTTACTGATGCCAAAGTAGAAATATATGATATCGCGGGAAAACAGATTCAGAAAGTTGGTATTTTGAATGGAGGTTTAATTGATTTTGAAGGACAAAAATCTGGGATGTACATATATAAGGTATGGCTTGGAGATAAAGTGGTAAGTGGTAAAGTGGTTTTGAGGTAGAA